>Ga0194124_10000092_pt1 | contig 141132 bp, 139 predicted proteins | sample TA2KigCas0mmetaG_FD_148605 | JGI IMG/M metagenome (GOLD analysis project Ga0194124, IMG submission 148605) | Freshwater microbial communities from Lake Tanganyika, Tanzania - TA2015031 Kigoma Deep Cast 0m | ecosystem: Environmental > Aquatic > Freshwater > Lake | place: Tanzania: Lake...
CGTATTTTTAAAAGATCAATTACATGACGTCTCATTTCCCTAGATAGTACATTCCGAAGACAATGTTCAAACTTTGACATTCTAGTTTTATGATCAATATACCATGAATGCGTTCTTATCCAACTATTCATAATAGCCGTCAAATGCCTAGAAAGCTTGTGTATAACAATGTTTTTTTGAATACTATTTACTAGAACATTGATTGCATCATTTAGTAGAGGCGCGCTAGTCTCGGCGTCATACAAAGCAACAATGCGAGCATCCATAGTTGCTTATAGTATTGCTTTGTCTTGCTTTGTTTACTTTGTTTACTATAGTTGTGTGTATGAAAATCAATTCAATTTTTATTAGCATAACAATAATTTTTTAAAGTTAAAATAAAATAAAAAAAATATTCAAGACACAATACACAACAGCTCAAAAATCACAATGTTATTCCTCGTTCTCAACTGGATTAGTAAGGTCTTGCTGCTCGTAATGTAATGTATTATTTTCATAGTCACATTGCAAAATACGGTCTCCGTAATATTGTGCCCACCAAATTACGCTGTTTGTCAAGTTAGGATCAGCTTCCCAATCCCTAGACAACAAATAATGCGACGCGCTTTTCACAGCATCATACAAGTCGCTTTCCTTGAGCGTCATTCCGTCTTCCAAGTCCTTGCTCCGTTCTTCTAAAAAGCCTTTTAAGAATCCTCTCATTTCATATGTGACGGCTTCCTCCAAACAACGATCAAACTTTGCCACGTAATCTTCATCATACCACGATAAGGTTCTTCTCCAACAATTGATGATGGCCATCATTTCACTAGGAATTCTCTCCACATCAAACCTGTCTCGAACAGCATATACCACTTCATCAATATTCATATTTATACTAACCCTGAACAAAAGATCGTCAATAATAAGATCGCCAAACAAGCCCCGAATCTCAGCAATGATTGCTGCATTCATTGATATTGCGATTTTAGATGCTGCAATTTGTAGAGGCTGTTACTTAACATGATAAAAAGCAATTCAATTTTAAAAAAACATAACAACAATTTTATTATTCTTTATTTTTATTTTATTTAATTTTTAGAATCAATACTATCCATTTCAACAATAACTTCTTTATTGGTATATAATAATGATTTGCTATTTATGAATTTTTTCTCATCAAGTAACATTTTTATTGTAAAAATAACAATTACTTCTTCTACGAACACAGAAAATAGTGCAATATCTATTTGTGTTACACCAATTAGTAATGTAAAAATATATCTAATATTATTTAATAAAAACATAGAATTTGCATAAAAATATAACTGTAATTTACTAAATTCGGTTATTTCTTTTTTATCTGGATTATATACATTCATAAATAGTACTGGGCTTCCAAATTCTTGAATAACAACTCTAATTACATCATTTACAAATATTAAGGTTAATAAACTACAATATTTTTGTGTGGTGTTAATTTGTACGCTTATAAATATAAAATCATCATTTGGTCCAAAACGAAAATATTTAGAATCAGTTGCAAAATTTGTTATATAAAATCCTATAAATAATACCAAACAACTATTTAAAAAAAGACATAGCCTAACTTTATTTAATTGATTCATTAAAGGTTAGCTAATGTTATTAGTAATTAAATTTTAAATTGTTTCGCAATTTAAGATAAAAAAATATGCTTATGTTTTGAGAGTATGAACTTAGATTATTTATTAAACAAGTCTTGTGGAATAGGAGGTGGAATGCGACGAACCATTGTACGCATTCTTGTCCTACAATGACAATCGCACCATTCGCGTTCATCCATGCGACGCCAAGAGTTGACTTGGCACCAATCTTTATAGTCTTCAGCTGAAAGAGTGTTAAGAGCAGTTTCTTGAGCTTTTGACATAACTCTATCATCTAAATCAGGGTCATAAGTATAAGATGTAGGTTTCTCTTTTTGATGTCTTATACAACAATCACAACGCGCTAAGGCATCAAATAGTTTTTTTTTTGCTTCAGTACTTTGCTCATCCATATAGACAGGTCCTCTACAATAAGGGCAAGTAATTAGCCCACATAATGAACCTTTAAGGGACGTAGCAGTCCATTGTTGTAAGCATTTTTTATGATATATGTGACCACACGATGTAATAAGTCTTCGCTTGCCTCTTCCTGAAATACAACCATCTACTTCAATGTTTCCATCATTGTCCTCTAAGCATATATTACAAGTCACAATATCATCAATCATAAAACCACAAAATGGGGGCAATAGTGTAGTCAATTTAGGCAAATTAGGCAAATTAGGCAAAGGTTTAACTTCCATTTTCTTGGTAATAAACTTGTTAATACTTGTTTAGACTTGTATAAAATAATAAACCTTTTTTAAATTATAATCAATTTTTTTCATAGTCCATAAAATAACTAACATCAGCATGACTAAGGTTGCTATTAAAAATAGCAGTATAAAATCTATAATTATAGGGTAACATAATATGCGTCGCACAATAGTTATTGAAATTTAATATAAAACATAGTCCTCCGTCAAGATTTTTGTTTAAGTCTGCTTTTGTGGTTATTAGAGGTATATTAGTTGTTTCGTCAAGATACTTTATTAATTCACTAATAGTTTTTGGTTGTTTAATTATACATTGACCCCAATAATTTGTAGTTAATATATTAAGATTATAATTTTGTATGTTAGTGTTACTTAGTTTGCTTGCAATGCTATTTATAAATTGGTCTTTAATAGTATAGCTAGTTAACTTGTTATTATTATAATCAATTGCTAATGTATTTGCAAGATTATATAAATGTGTGATATTATTATGTGTTAACGAAGCAACATAAGCTAAACATCCAGAGGAATAACAATATATTGTTTTATTAGTTTTATTAGTGTTTTTTTGTAAATAACCATAATAATACCAAAATCCAGAATAGCCTCCCCCATTAATAAGTAGACAATCTTGACTTACCACATTTGTACTATTAAATAGCACAAACACAAAAATTATATATACTAATAACACGTCTTTTAGTTTCATAATTAATAATTAACAATTAATGTTTAATTGTTAATTGTTAATTGTTATTTAGTTGTTTTATTATTTTTAAACTAGCTTTTAGCTCTTAGATGTTACTATTTACGACGATGAGTCTTTATATGGCGCTTTGATTTTTTACGAGCACTTTTTATACGTCTTCTTCTTGAACCTCCCGATTGTGAGTCATCAAGCTTTTGTAATTCATCTAGCTTTGTATTAATCAAAACAATATATTCATGTGCGATTTCTTTGTCTATATCAGTATTTGCTACTTTATATAAACGGTTAGCGTTATCTAATGCTATATTTAAACTACTCTTGTAGTTTGCTCGTGCCCAATCGAAACTACTTCTTGTAGCATTACTATACTTTAATTTTAATTCAGCATATATCAATTTAGTTATAGCTGTTTGAAGCTCTTCAAAAGCTACTCCAGCAGCAGTAATTGGACCGCTCTAGTGATATAATGGAGGCTCATCATATTCCATTTTTTATATAGTTATATTATATATTAATTTATTGTTTATTGGAATAACATTTTTATAATGATTTATACAATTTTTTTTGTGATTTACATTTTAATTATAATCTTAGTTACGTTTATAATTAAAAAGGTCGTTAATTTATTGTTTTATTATTTTTAAACTAGTTCTTAGTGTTTATTGCGATGAGTCTTTTTATGGCGCTTTGATTTGCGGCGTCTTGATTTGCGGCGTCTTGATTTGCTGCGTCGTGCTCCACCATAGTTATCTCTATCTCTATATATAGAGCTATCATCATCCCCTGTTTGTTTATCCCGTCGTGCAGACACAGTAGTATTGTGCTCACGTCTTGATGCCTCACGTGCCTCACGTTGCGCCTGCCTCTGCATCTCTGGTGTACTATACCCCAGATTACGTGGTATATCTATAGCTCTGCGCGGAACTACTGCGTCTCTACTTTGAGACTCTTCTGTTCTTATTCTTTCTGTTTCATCACGTTCTTCTTTTTCTCTTTCTATTTCTTGAATCATAGTTTGTGTATAAGCTAATATATTTTCTTGGGAGGCCTTGCTAATAGCTGTAGTTAAACTACCCCTAAGAAACGTTAAAAAGTTTTTAGCGTATTCTAACTTAAATAATTTAAAATACTTAACTATTGTATCAAAATCATCTGTACCATGAACATATACGAGGCTGTATGGATATTCCTTAATCTTTTCAACAAAAATTTATTGCTCTTCTGTAGTCAAAATTTTAGGACGTGTAGTTACGTTATCACCCATTATATATATATTCTAAATATAATATATAAAATATTCTAAATATAATCTGAATGTTAAAATTTTTTTAAATATATTACTATTTTTTAACTTAAAAAAATAGTAATATAGATGCTAGAGTTTAGTTTTAAAAATTTTTACATTGCTGGTTATGAAGGCTCTATTGATACTATATATTATGAAGGAACAGACCCTACTATTGTTATAATGCATACATTTTATAATGAAGATGGAGACAAAATAAAATTATACTATTATGTGTCTAATAAAACAGGGGAGCTTACTTTAAGAAATATTTATGAAGCACTAGACGCACAAACAGATGCTTGTTTAAAAATATATATAACTACTAATACAAGAAAACTGTATATTGAAGATTTAAAGCGTATAAATCCTATTAGTTTTGAGTTAATTACTTATGGTTATTGTACGGATGATGAAACTAGTGAATAGATGCTATTTATTAGTGTAAAAATAGTGTCTTAGTGTTTATTGCGACGTCTTGATTTGCTGCGTCTTGATTTTTTGCGATGGCGATGGCGTTTTGTTTTGCGATGGCGTTTTGTTTTGCGTGATTTACCACCACTTATTTGTTGTGATGTTTCTCTTGCTGCTCTTTCTGCTGCTCTTGCTGCTGCTGCTGCTGCTGCTTTTTGGGGTGCATTTGAGTCTATTGATACTATGTATAGAGTAATATATGTGTTATTATCATTTGGGTCAATTTTGTTTCTTTTCTCTACAAGGTATTCAAAATCTTCACCATCATCATCATAGGTGATAGCCTTTAATATAGACCCGTTAGACCCGTTGTGCATAATTCCTACTAATCTAGAACCATCTGTAATACCATATGGATTATATTCTTCGCCTATTTCCATTATTGTTACATCATTATCATTAATATCTTGTCCTTTTTTTCGTTTAAATCCTATAGAGCCAGGACTTGTTAGAGTAACACTATATGGATAAAGTGGTATATGAGGTTTATTTGATTTAAAAGTTAATGTAACATATGTTGATTCATTGTTTGGCTGAATAGCTTTTATATGTGTTCTCAATGGCTTAAACGCTTCTCTAAAAGCTTCACCTGTTAAGTCTTCTAAATTTACCTCTTCAGAACCCGTTCTAAATTTTACCACTTGTGAGTATTGTATTATGTTATATGGATTAGGCTTTTTGTTATCTAGAGTTATGTAATTTTCGTCATCACGATCACGGTTTGGTGTTATTCCTAGTAACTTAGGCTCCTTAACTATAACATTATATTCTTGTGTTCGGTTTTGTAAGGCTTCGGTTTTATCTCGTGCGCTTTTTTCCTCTGTGTCTTTCAACAACTTGCCATAATCAAAACCAGCATTAGAGTTATTGACATGACTCGATCTCCGATACAATTGTGGCACGAAAGGCATTTTACTTATAATATAATATAATATAATACTGCTAAATATTATTATTAACAATAATAATATTTGCTAAATAACTAAAATCCCCCGCGTAGACGCAATACAAGGTGTAAAGTGCTTTCTTTTTGAATATTATAATCGCTTAATGTGCGCCCGTCTTCAAGCTGTTTTCCTGCAAAAATTAGGCGCTGTTGGTCGGGTGGAATACCTTCTTTATCTTGAATCTTGGATTTAATGTTGTCAACGCTGTCAGACGGCTCTACTTCTAGTGTAATAGTTTTTCCTGTAAGTGTTTTTACGAAAATTTGCATGTTATACTATTATTAAGTATAATAAATTTGTTTTTATATTTTTTTACTAAATATATTAGCAAATAATATATTTAGTAAAAAATAGCATATAAATTTAAAAATTGATACTAAATAATAATTATTTGTTAAAATAATTAAATATTATGAAAATTCTAGTATTTGATACCGAAACAACTGGACTACAAGAAAAAGGTGCTTCTATATATGATAAATCTAAATGGCCACATATTATACAATTAAGTTATATACTCTATGATGTATCAAATAATAGCGCATTAATTAAAAACAATTATATTAAGATTGACGACTCTGTTATTATATCACAAGAAAGTTTTAACATTCATAATATTAGTAGAGAGATTTTGAATACTCAAGGCATAAATATTGTACCAGCCCTTAATGAGTTTAATGAATGCTTAAAGCAATGTGACATAGTTGTTGGGCATAATATTTCATTTGATAAACGCCTAATTTTTGTAGAATGTTTACGACATAATGTAAAACAATATTTTACGCAATTTATAAATAATCAAAAAATACATAAACCCGAATATTGCACTATGAAAAACACTATAGATTTTTGCAAATTAGAGAGATTTGACAAAACTAATCAAGTTTATAATAAAAATCCAAAACTAAGCGAATTATATTCATTATTATTTCCCAACGAAGCCTTGCCTACAAATTTACATAATTCTCTCGTTGATGTAGCAATGACTTTGCGATGTTATGTAAAATATGTTTATGCTAACGATGTAAAAGAAGAAAATGAAAATATAAGGAAACTATTTTAGGAATTATATATAATTCAAAGACTAATTAATTTATGCTGAAATTTTTTATATATTTTTATAATATAAATGCGTATAAAGCATATTGGGCAATAAAGCACACTACAAAAATAATGATTAATTATTATAGCATTGCTAGTGCTAGTAAGCATCGACCTGTATTTTACAGGACTACATATGCTACTAATATTAGACATTTTCCTATTGAACACGATGAACCAAATATGAAAGGAGAATTACAACGCTTTAGAGATGTATGGCATCATACTGAAGTAGGAAAGCAAAAATATAAAAATGAATTATGGGATTTTGCTGGATATTATGATGTACAACCCGAAGATAAACCGCTCTATACTCCCGAAGTAACAAATGTTCATGTATATGATGTATTGACCTACTATATTTTAGAATTAAATCGGTCACTTGAATATTTGGCCACTTATAGAATTAGTGTAGTGCGCGAACTATTAGAAGCCATAAATAGTGATTTGGCACATATAACTAACAAAATTAGAACTTTATATAGTGACGATTTAATCCTAACTGTTGCTCCACAAAATACAGAATTTGATAGTCATAGACCATATTTCAGAATTAGTATTCCTGATTTACCTTAAAATTAGTAATAGTCTAAATATTTTTTTTTAATTTCTTTGTAAAAAAGTTTATTATAACATTATATTATAGTATGGCATTAAGACAACCGCCTATTTTAATAAATCCTATAAATAGGGCACAACCTAGACGACCGAGCGAACCACCATATTCAGCATTGCGTCACAGATACAACTTTGGATTAATGTACCAGGATATATGGGAACCACAACTGTTAAGTCCATTATATGAAACCAAATATAATATGGAATATACTGAAGCAGTAGACTTTATTAAAACTATTATAAAAGATTTTGTAGAGCAAAGAGAAGATAAATCGAGAGATAGAATTATGGAAAATATTGGAATAAATAGGTTTAAAACAGATTTAATTGGAGACAATTTTTTCGTAATAGATTATCATTTTTTAATGAATAAATTTAAATTAAATAGAGGTACATCACCAACAAAAGCATTAAAAATTCATGATCTTATTAATGATGTGCTATTGCCTTCTTATAAAGCACTAGTGTGTATTCAAGATACTTTGGAAATAGCGGATGAGACAATCGCAATAATCATCATGAATGCACACGGTAATAATTTTGAACCAGCGCAATCTATATTAGATATTGTAATAGATGAAGATTTAATAGAAGAAGTAGCAGATGGCGATGTATCAGAAACATTTAACATGCAATGGGAAGATGATGAGTCTGTATATGAAATACCTGGTGATATTAGTGTTACCCCCCTAATGGTATTAGAATATTATGTGGCTAAATTAAATAAATTGTTAGTCAAATTACATTACTATAAAATTAGTATAAATAAAACACTTATAAAATCAATAAATAAAAAATTAAAGTCTTTAAATAATACTTTAAAAGAAGTGTATAAGTATGATCCAAAATGGATTATTGAAGACATAAAAAAAACGCGGTCTTTAACTATGAAAAAACCAAAAAACACTTATAAAAAACGATTTACTAAATCATTATAAAGAATAAGTTGTAGATTTGCATGTTAATAGTATTTAAAAATAGTTAAATACTATTAATTTATGTTGATAAATCATATTCATAATTTACATTTTTTTGTATGAACTTTTACATTCAGAACTGCTCATGGCTTCTTTAAATGATACATTATTGTCTTTTGCATATTTCTTTACATGACTAATCCATTTTCCTGCAGGGCGCTTTTTTGTTGTGCCTTTTCTCCCTTTTTTTGAACTCTTTCTACTTCCTCCGCGAGTTTTGCGGCTTTTTTTGCTTCTGCTTCTGCTTCTGCTTCTGCGTGCTCCTCCTTCATGTTGTTCTTCTTGTTGTTCTTCTTTTGTTTCTTGGTCTACTTGTGTTGATGTTGATACTACTACTGGTGCTGCTGCGGATGCTCCTGCTCCTGGTGCTGCTGCGGATGCTCCTGCTCCTGGTGCTGCTGCGGATGCTCCTGCTCCTGATCCATCTCCACCTCTCATTCTTCTACGTCGGTGTTTCATTTATATACAATAAAAATATTATAAATTAAATTAAATTAAATTAAATTAAATTAAATTAAATTACCTAAATAATAAAATATTAATTACTAATTACTTCAGAATTACTATTTGAAGATGAATCATAATCATTAATATAATTAGCACAATTAAATTAAATTACCTAAATAATAAAATATTAATTACTAATTACTTCAGAATTACTATTTGAAGATGAATCATAATCATTAATATAATTAGCACTATTAGTTAAACAAGTATCTAATTTTTTGGCCACAGCTTTAAACTTATTAATAATAAGTGTTAGTTTTGCTACAATTATAGAATCGCTTATATATGTTATTTTTAAATTCTCTAAACCTTTTAACGCATTTATTAAAGCAGCATTAATAGTTTCACATTCTTCGCTGTGATCTCCATTAATTAAAAATTCAGCTGTCTTTTCTATATTAGAAGTTAAATTTTCTAAATAAAGAATTGTGGTTTCTCTATTATAATTATAATAATATCGTGTTAACGAAGAAGTATATTTTGAACTATCAACCGCTAATCTTGTAGAACCAATCATGCTTATTACTGACAATTTATCATTTTCATTTATTTGTCTAATTACTTCTAAATCTAATAACACGGTGTCAATATTCATAATTATAATTTACAATTATAAAAAAAGAATTATTAAATTTATTTGTTAATAATAAATTTAATAAGCAATGTTTTTATGAAAAGTTAATACTTTTCATAACCATAAATCATAGTTATTTAAATAATAATCTAGCAATGCTATTTTTTGTGAATAATTAGAACGACAATAGTTACTGCAAAATGAATGATTATATCCTCTATATATATTTGTATTTTTGTTAATATTATTTTCACAAAACTTACATGTATATAATATTAGTGGCCTTATTGTATTACTAAGATGCGCATTGTAACTAATATTAGAACTCAATGAGCTTAAAGAACTACTAGCACTATTATATGGTGTAACAGCATGACACATATTATTATTATAATAATAATAATAATAATAATAATATAATATTATTATAATCAATTTTATATATTATCTAAATTAGATTTATTTTGTATCACGGATAATAATATATATATTATATTTTTCTATTTGCTTAAATTTTTGCCTTTATAGTTCAATATGTCATATATTTTAGATGTAGTAGGGAATTCGTCTTCACCATATATATCTTGCAACAATAACCACTCAAATAATCCACCAATATACACATATAAGTTTGTGAATCCTAGTTTATACAATTGATTGTATTTTTCAATAACTTTATTGTCGCTACAATTCTCTCCATATATTAAAATAATAATAGACTTATTTTTTTTCAAATAAGCATTTAACACATTCTCTTCTTTCGATGCGTGAATTGTATTTTTTATTAAACACTCTTGTTTTGAATAATCTAACGTATTAATAAGCAATAGCTTATCATTTCTAAAATTACAATAATTTTGAACGTATTCAAAGTTGACTTTATTAATACTGTAATTAACTCCCATACTAATAATTATAATTATTAGTTTTATATTTTAGTAACTAAAAAAACTTATTAATTAAAACTTAATGTTGTACTTATAAACTCCTTTTTTATGATTTTAGAAGCATTTGAAGACAGTTCTTCGCGCTTTTTTCGCGTTTTATTTAAATTAATTGACATTACCGATGTTTCTGATGATGCTTCTGATGTGTTCGAAGTATATGAATCAGAACTTTCAATTGAAGTATTTGAATTTATAGAGGTGTTCTTTACCTTTGCAGAACTGTTTCTTAAATTCATATCATTTTCAATTACACTATAATTTTTTTCAATATATTCTAATATTTTATTTTCAATAGTCCATTTAAAAAAATTAAGTTGCCCCAATGTAGTTTGTACACACGTAGTATCTTTATATGGAACATTTATTCTATCCCATCTGCAAAATGGGTCAAACTTTTTCTTACTATATGCTTTAAGTTTTAACTTATAATCATTATACACTTTAAAACGCTCATTTGTCTCATCATTCTCAATAACGCAATAATTTTTTTTAGAATAGTTTGTTACAAACCAATCTACTATTCGCAGAGAGATGTTAGATGTTCCATTAATAATACTTATCATTTTATCAAAATATTCTGTGTTCTTATAAAAAATTAGCAATTTATTTAGCAATATATCATTTTGTGTATCAAAATTTTGAACCATTTATTAGTAATAATCTAATACTATTTAAGTATTAATTTATTAATATTAATTTATTAATAACTTTATTAATAACTTTATATTATAGTGAACTATAAGATTATAAAAAATGAAACTATTAGTTATTGATAGTAATAATGGTGCAAAAACACTTATAAATTCAATAAAAACTATTAAACTTATAGATTATAAGTTAGTTAAACTACCTAACTCAGAATTAATAAGCGTTACAAAAAACTCACTGCGAGAGCTGACATTAAAACTTTTGACAAATAATTTAGCACATAATTATGACAAATATGATGTATGTATTATTATGTGTATTAGTGCATCTTCCTCTATATTAGATATATTAATTAAAAACAATTTTATAATAGCTAATGTAGTTATTATTGAACCATTAATCCCTATATGTTTATATATCAAAGAGCATAAATTTAAAACATTACTAATTTTATCAACACAAATAACACAGAAGATCAGATGGATTAGTAGATTGCTTAATAGTTCAGCATTTAACATAAATTATGCAAGTTTAAATTTAAGTGAAAATAAAATGACAAATAATACAAAAATAAGTGAAGCAATAAATAAGTTAATAAAGTATAAATCATTTATAGCTAATTGTGATTGTATAGTATTGGGTTGTAGTAGTTATAGTATAATAAAAAATATAATAGCTAAAGAGTTAAAGTCGAAATATAACTTTAATGGACTATTATTAGATTCTAGCATTATTACATTTAACTATTTTAGTAATCATTTTTTATAGTTTTTATAGTTTTTATAGTTTTTATAGTTTTTATAGTTTTTATAGTTTTTATAGTTTTTATAGTTTTTATTATATTATAGTATTATATAATATAATGACAAAACGTTTTTGTAGAAAAACGCGCCATCGTTGCTATTCTGATAAAAGATGTTATAGAAAGTCATCGTGGAAAAGAACAAACAAAATAAGAAGATGTAGAACAGGAACAAGAAAATGTAGAGATAATAAATGTCACGTAAAAAAAGTTAAATATGCTAAAAATTACTAGGGTTTAAAAATATAAAATATAAAATGAAAAATGAAAACAAAAAAATAAAATATTTAGTAAACTAATATAAATACTAAGTATTATATTTTAACGATGGAGGAAAATGTATATGCATCGCGTATTATTAGTTTAGCCAATAAATTAATTGCAAATAAACATGCTTATTTGAAGGTTAATACTATTTCAAATAAGGTTGTTTTATATATTAAAAATAATGAAAATTATAACGAGTTAAATGATGATGACAAATATAATGTGTTGCTTTATTTGCAAGACCACTATAGTATGTTAAATGTTAGTAATAAAAATTAGCTTTATATATAGTATAAACGTAGTAAATATAAACGCAGTAAATATAAACGTAGTAAATATAAACGTAGTAAATATAAACATACTAAACATAATAAGCTTCTCGTCCGCGCTCGCGCGCTTTATATGCCATTCTTTCATCGTCCCATCCGGGTTTTGGTTTAAGCAATTCAGCATAGTTAACTCTTTGACGAGGGATAAATCTTGGACGTGGACTTTCGTTTTCTAGTTGTTGTAACGCATATTGGTTCGTCATAATAGCCCGTTCGGTATAATCTCTTTCCAAATATAATGCTAAAAGTGTTGGGTCTATGGTTGGTCTAGCACCACTACGAGTTCGCCGCGATGGACCATTAATTCCTGACATTTCTAAACGTTTTATTTCTGCTTTTTGTTCAGCTAACAGTTTTTTATTTAAGGCAAGGGCTTTAGTTAGGCGATTTTTATATTCTGTTTTTGCCGAAGGTATATGCGACATTATTTGTGATACAACTGATGGCTCGGCAAATTCTTGACCATGTGTTCTTAAATGGACGTCATTTAATATTTTACCAAGATAATTTGCTACTACTTTTTTCATGCCTTTTGCTTTCAGTTTTCTAGATTTTTGTTTTCTTCCTAAATTAGTACGCTGTCTAACTTTATTTGTTTTTGCCATAGTTATATATATTATTATTATTTTAAAAAATAATACTGTATATATTATTTTTTAAAATATTATTTGTGTTTACACATTATAAAACCAATCACTAAAATGAAATTTGTTATAAGGAGTTGCGCCATTTTTGATTAAATTGTTTGCATTATATGATCTATCATAGTCGTTAGAACCACCATCAATGCTATAAAATAATAAATGACTTGTTAAATCACAATTTAATAGGTCAATATAGCCCATTCCACCATATTTATAGCCAATAGTAAACACATTATGTTGTCCTTGCTTACATAATTCTTTATATCTTAGTAGTGCTTCATTTACGCTCATAATAGTCCATGGTCCATAATATAGTTCTTTTTTTTGGTCTCCCAACAATTCATATAATAATTTAATATTGTGGTTTAATCGTTCTGGAAGTTCTGCATTAATAAATAATTTATTATATTGTTGAAATGGTTGTGCATTTTCATCGTTCCTAAAAAACGGTTCTTTTGATGAAACATAGTCATCAGAAGAAATACACGCATTTTGTAATTGTGCAAGTAATTTATTAATAAGTGCTGTCTTTTTTGCAATAACAATAGTAATACTTGACATAGCAGTTAAAGTTATATATATTTTATATATTTTATATATATATAAAATATTAGTCAATTTTCTTTATAATATTTAATGATTTTGAGAACTTAAACTTTGTGCTATTTTTTCTGCGTCTTTGTAAATTACACTTTAAGCAGCATATAACGGTATTTTCATTGCTATGTTCGTCATAATTATTTAGCCTATCTAGAGTCCATTGACTTTCTTCTCTCACATTTTTAAATAAAATTAGAGTATTATTATTACAATAATAACATTTCATATTGCATAACACTAACTTTTCAATAATAGCTCTTAATGTTATAAAATTAGCATATTCATCATAAGTTTTTTTTATATCTTGTTGTTTGTATGATGCTAATTTTTTTTTTAATGATTGCAAAAAATGTTGCTTCTCATACAATTTTTTGTTATCAAATTCTTTGTTATAAAATTCTTTGTTATCAAATTCTTTGTATATATTAATAATACTTGCCAATTGCTTATCATAATTATCATAAAATTCTAATATATTAAAACTTAAATCGTGCGTTTTTGTAGTTAAGTTTTCTTGTAATTCAATATACGATTTTTTGGTTTCTTTTATAACATTATTTTTTATTGACTTAATATTATTATATGAATTTATGCAGTCATTATGTCTTTTTATATTATTTATTATTATTTGTTTTTTCATAATATATTAATATATTATTAATATATTATTAATATATTATTAATATATAAAATTAAAACATTAAACTTATTATAATAATGAGTGTTCAAAATGATGAACAACTGCTATGCGAATTAAGTGGAACAATTTTAAACGAACATATTATAGAAATAGAAAAACCACCACTAATTAATGAACAAGTGAATAAAAAAGACAAGTCAAATAACTGTAAAGAATTACAAAATATTGCTTATAAGACAAAACGATTTAATGGAACCGAAATAGTTCCACTTATAGTAAATACAAACAATAGTACATTATCAAATTTTTTAAATAATGAGACAATAGCAAATGAAAAAGAGAACTGGTGTAAATTAGATAAAACACAAAAAGTCAAGAAATTAATTAATTATGTTGACCTATTAGAAAAAAAATATAGTCTTACAAGTGACGAAACTGGTAAATGTAAAAGTTATTTGATTAAATGCTTGGAACGCAAAGCATTAAGTAAAGCAAAAGACGTAAATTATGATAAAATTAGTGGTGCTATAGTAGATATACCGCATTTATTATTTGACTTAGTATCTAGAATATTTATATTAAAAAAAGATGATAAGCATGTTTCTACTGTAAAAAGTCTTCCATTAGATAAAAAACTAAAAGCAAAAACAATAAAAATACATGATACCGAAAATTAATTGTTACTTTAATTGTTATAAAATTGAATATTAAATATATAATTATAACTAATTATAAGATAATATATTAGCAATGACTAACAAATATTCTACTTTTATTAATTATTTGGTTAATAAATATAATATAAGTTTGTTTATTAATTTACAAGATAAATCCATTTTTAATAATTATCAAGAATTGCTAATAACTATTCTTGATAGCATGTTAGAATTTATTAATAGTAATTTAATGCAACTTATACATAATGATTTATATGATGAATTACATAAAACTATTTATGATGTATATTATTCTCAATTTATTGATGAACCAATTATAGCTAATTTATTTGTAATAAATGAAAGCAATGCAATAAATTTGTTATATTCTACTATTACATTATGTCAAAAATTAGTATTTAAATTTTATATACCACGTAGGTCATATAACAAGTCACATATAATTAAAGACGCGTCAAATGTATCAATAAACTTGACTATTAATTTTGATAAACTAAGTAAGCAATTAAGTTATTTAAAATCCATTTTACAAGCAGAACAAAAAAGTGATGCATGGTATATTTTTAGACAATCTACACTTACAGCCTCCAATATATATAAAATATTTCAAAGTGAATATAGTCAATCACAACTAATTATTGAAAAGTCGGAACCAATTGATATTAATAAATTTAAGGTTACTAATTTAAATTCACCGCTACATTGGGGTCAAAAGTATGAACCGGTTTCAATATTGTATTATGAATATATTAATAATACAAAAGTAACTCAATTTGGTTGTATTCCTCATAAAGATTATAGTTTCATAGCAGCTTCACCAGACGGTATAGTATGTGATGAATCAAGCGAATTATTTGGCAGAATGATTGAAATAAAAAATGTGGTATCTCGCGAAATTGATGGTATTCCAAAAATGGAATATTGGATTCAAATGCAACTACAAATGGAAGTATGTAATCTAAATGAGTGTGACTTCTTAGAAACCAAATTTACCGAATACTTAAATGAAGAAGAATATTGTCAAGATGTGTCTTGTCCTTTTCATCGTGGCTTTATTATGCAGTTTTATCATAATAATGAAGTACATTATGAATACCCTCCATTTACATTAAATAATATTTCATGTGACGAATACAATATATGGATTGCTATGCAACTTAGTAAAAACGCTACAAAAAAATATGTTTCAAATATATATTGGAAATTAGAAGTAATAAGCTGTGTTTTAGTAATGCGTAATAATTTGTGGTTTAAGAATGCATTGCCTTATATAGAAATATTTTGGAATAACTTGGTTCATGAGCGCAAATCAGGAGAATATAAAACACGTTTAAGCAAAAAGCAGAAAATGAGATATGAACATGATAAATTACATAGTGATTTTCCATTACATGGGTGCCTACTTGATTTTGACTAAGTGCATTTAATTTTAAATATATATTATTTATATTTAAAATTAAATTATGTTAATTTATTAAGGTTGAGGTGTTATAGTTATGAAAAATACTAAAATTTCTGATTTTGATATGCATGTAATTAAGCGCAATGGAAAAAAGGAAGTTATCTCTTTTGACAAAATATTAAAACGTATTAAATCGCTAGGAAAAACTTTCAATTTACAAAATATTTTGTATGCACAGTTAGCAATGAAAGTGATTGACCAGTTATATGACAATATTCAAACAACCAAAATAGACGAATTAACAGCAGAACAATGTGCGGCTATGTCATCGATACATCTTGATTATGGAAAATTAGCAAGTGCAGTTGTTGTATCAAATTTACACAAAAACACTAAACCATGTTATTATGAAACAGTTAAAACTTTATATGATTATATTGATGTAAATAATAATAGTTTTAGACTAATATCAAATAATATTATGACACTAGTAGAAACGCATAAAGATATTATTAATTCTATGATTGATTATGAGCGTGACCATTTTTTTGACTATTTTGGGTTCAAAACATTAGAGCGAGCCTATTTAATGAGATGCAACAAAGTAATTGTTGAAAGACCACAACATATGTTTATGCGTAGTGCATTAACAATTCATGGCTCAAATATGGAAAAAGTAAAAGAAACATATGATTATATGTCGCAAAAATATTTTATTCATGCTACTCCAACTCTTTTTAATGCCGGGACACCGCGTCCACAACTCAGTTCGTGTTTTTTATTAGCTATTGAAGACGACTCAATTGACGGAATATTTAATACATTAAAAGAGTGTGCTCAAATTTCAAAATGGTCTGGTGGTATTGGACTACATGTCCATAATATTCGTGCAAATAGTTCATATATTAGAGGAACAAATGGAACATCAAACGGTCTAATTCCTATGTTAGGTGTTTTCAATAAAACAGCACGCTATGTAGACCAGGGGGGAAAACGAAATGGAAGTTTTGCAATTTACCTAGAACCACATCATCCCGATATTGAAGCATTTTTAGAATTAAAGAAAAATCACGGTGAAGAAGAGAGCAAATGTCGTGACTTGTTTTATGGACTATGGATTAGTGACCTATTTATGGAACGAGTAATAGGTAATAAAATGTGGAGTTTATTTTGCCCCGATAAATGTCCTGGACTATGTGATTGTTATGGTGATGACTATAATCAATTGTATATAAAATATGAGTCGGAACAGCGTTATAATAAACAAATTTTAGCGCGCGATTTATGGGTTAAAATATTAGACTCACAAATGGAAACAGGAAACCCATATATTTGTTATAAAGATGCGGCAAATAAAAAGTCAAATCAGCAAAATCTTGGAACAATTAAAAGCTCAAATTTATGTACTGAAATTATTGAATATTCTGACTCAAAAGAGACGGCTGTATGTAATTTGGGTTCATTAGGACTACCTATGTTTGTCAATAGCGATAAAACATTTGATTATGACAAATTATATCAGGTAGTCCAAGTATTGGTAAATAACTTAAATAACGTGATTGATGTTAATTATTACCCTACACCAAAAACGCTACGTTCAAATTTTAAACACAGACCAATTGGAGTTGGTATTCAAGGATTAGCAGATGTGTTTTTCAAGATGGATTTAGCATTTACATCAGACAAAGCAAAAGAAACCAACATTAAAATATTTGAAACAATCTATTATGCAGCATTAGAACAGAGTATGTTAATTTCAAAAGAACGCTATCAATCTATGTTAAAATTACACAATTATTATAAATGTGGGGATTGGTCTTTTACTACAGATTGCGAGGAGTGCAGATCTTATAATATTCATAATGGTGTAAATCATAATAATATTTCAGAATTACTTGATTTATGTAAGCCAATTAAAGCGGAATTTGATAAATTAGTAAAAGGAACACACAGTCCAGTTGAAAAATATTTAGGGGCATATAGTTCGTTTATTGGTTCTCCAACAAGTCGAGGACAATTTCAATTTGATTTATGGAATGTGAAACCATTAGAAGGGCGTTATGATTGGACTCTATTAAAAAACAATATTATGGAATATGGAATACGAAACAGTTTATTAGTTGCGCCTATGCCAACAGCAAGCACCAGTCAAATTTTAGGAAATAATGAGTGTTTTGAGCCAATTACGAGTAATATATATAGTAGAAAAACATTGGCCGGTGATTTCATATTAGTAAATAAATATTTAGTAGAAGATTTATTAAAACTTGGCTTATGGAATGAAGCAATGAAAAATAGTATTATTGCAAACAAAGGGTCTGTTAGCCATATTAAAGTCTTATCACAAGAGTTAAAAGATAAATATAAAACTGTATGGGAACTGCCTATGAAAGAAATAATTAATATGGCGCGCGACAGAGGTGTATATATTTGTCAATCTCAAAGTTTAAACTTGTGGATTGAAGACCCTGATTCTAAAATACTTACAAATATGCATTTTTATAGTTGGAAAGCCGGATTAAAAACTGGAATTTATTATTTGCGGCGAAAAGCGAAACATCAAGCTCAACAATTTACAATTGAACCTGATAGTAAAAAAATCGTGCTAAGTGATGAAAAAGAAGAAGAGAAAGACGATGATAATGATGATGAAGAAAAATCTAAAGGCGAAGATTGTTTAATGTGTAGTGGGTAAATTTAAAAATAATGTTTTGTTTTCATTTTTGTTTTCATTTTTTTATAATAATAGTATTTAAATAATATTACATTTTAATATTATTTAAAAGTAATTTGTTATGCAATCACTATATAGTGCATGACTAATTTAAATAATTTAACACAAGCATTAAGCATTCTGAACGTAACCTCGCCAAGTGCGTTAAATATTCTCAATATACCTGCATCTGCAAGCGAAGAATGTATGATATGCAGAGAAGAGTTGGAATGTATGCCGTGTTATACTTTACCAGAATGCAATCATAGATACCATACTAATTGTTTAATTAGTTGGTTTAGAAATGGAGACCCACGCTGTCCTTATTGTGGAAATAAAGGTGTTAATAATAAAAGCATTGATATTACAGAACGATTTACTAACAGATATTATGCTTTAAAGTATAAAACACAAACTCTAATTGATATAAAAAGATTTGTATTTTTGAAAAAATATGATACTAATAAACGGTGCCTTGAAATACGTAAACAGTTTGATAAAATTAAAGTATTGGAAGAAAATTATAAAAATGAAAATTTAAAATTCAGAGAATTGAAACAATCACTCAAAGACACTCCTGCTTTATATGGTGAAGCAAAAAAAAATATAAATTGTTACAGAACTAAAAGATGGAAAATAACTAAACAAATACGAGATGAAAAATTTAAAATTGTAAATAATAGCTATATTATTCCATTAATAATACCAATAAGCATTGATGTATAAGCAAGCGCTTATAGTTAACTTCTTATAGTTAACTTCTTATAGTATTAATATTAGCTTTATGAGTTCTATTATTTTTGTAATGTAAATGTTTACAATTTGTGTATAATATGTATTCTTGAATTAACGAATTTTTTACCACTTTGACTTTTTCTTTAAGTTCTTTTATTTTATCTTTTTCGGCTTGTTGTATTGATTTGGAGTCGCGCAATTGTTGTTCAAGGTCTTTAATATTTTTTAGTACATCAGCTAATGCATCGTTAAACGCAATTGCTTCTTCTTTGGTCATTTTGGCTTTTGTGTCTTTGTATTGTTGTTTTTGTAGTTTATGGTCATCTTTCATAGTTTTAATTTTAGTTTTGAGAGAATCTATAAGTGCGTCGGCCTCTTTAGAAAGACTTGAAACTTTGTTTTCTAAATATACTGCATCTCTCAAGTCTTCGTTTTCAACACTCCGCATTAATATTGGAACACCTATCATAATTGGTTGAGCAAATTGTGTTGGGTCTTTTTCTCTGTTCAAATAACTTATATATCCTGATAGTTTATTGGCAATTAGCTTAACGCCTTTTTCGCTCAATATATTATGCGAGTTCATAAACTGTTGTTTAAATTCTTCTTTATTTGTAGTAATTTTATCCGATTCATGTGTCATAAATAAGTTTGTTAATGAAAATAGTTCCAATGGACTATTTGTAAAAGGAGTTGCGGTCATTAGTAATAATTTGCAAGAATTATTTTTTGATACATTATAGCTGGTTCTTATTAATTTTTCCATGATTGTCGTATTTGGTCGCTCACTGGCTTTTAAATCTCCACCATATAATTTATGTGCTTCATCAATAATGATTAATGTTTTTTTCAATATATCTTCTTTTCCGTTTCTTTCAAGTAATATATTATATATTTTATTTTTTTTAGCCAACAAATTGCTAAATTGTTTGTATGACATTGGATCCAGCCAATTTTTTGATAATAATTGTTTTCGCTTGGCAATATCTGTCGGCATAATTAAACCATTTTTAATTTTATCTAATATTACTAAATGACATACTTGATCAAACATATTTTTCCATACATCACTTTTGAGTGTTGTTCTTGTAACCCATAATATGCTATAATCATCGTTATCAAAACTACTTGTTGCTGTTGCTATACCTGTACATGTCTTACCTGTTCCAACAGAATGCCATAATAATAGTCCTTTAAATGGCGAAGAAGGAGTAAAATAGTGTGTTATAAATTTTTGCGTAGGGTTAAGAGATATTGTATTTGCGTTTGCATTTGCATCTGTATTTGCTAAAGGTATACAATTGTTTTTTATTTCCATTTTACTCCATTTAAAGTCTTTGTGTGTATAAGCATTTTTGATATAATCTCTCATTCTAATAAAATCAAATTTCTTTAAAGGATTTGTTTGCGAGCTTGTTGAGTTTATACTAGATAATGACCTTAAACGTGGAGTTAGACTTGAATTAGACGTTGGCATTAAAGCTAGGCTTGGACTTAGACTTATACTTGGGCTTGGACTAACGCTAACAATAGCATTGTTTTTCTCTCCTTCATATAAAAGAATTGGATAATTTGTTTTACTAACTTCTTCGGAATCGCCATAAAGATCTTCATCAAAAGTAAGTTCTAAACTATCTAATTGTGCTATAATATTTTTCTTATTTTTAGCACCTTCTATTATTGTAGGGATTTTGGCATATCTTAAAGACCATTCAATATTTAATTGATTGCAAAAATTATTGGTACTATCTTTAAGATAATTACAGAAAAATGCGCGTCTATTTACTATATTAGATTTTAATAAGTTTTCTGGATGTTTATATTTAGTATATACATATTTCATAAAACTAAAACTTACAGGAATATCATATGTTGGTTTTTTCCCGCATTTACCTAAACATTTTATATTGTCTATTTTGAAAAACTTGGACTGTGTATTTTGGTTCCTAGATTTTTCTCCACCCATTAAAAATAAATTGGTTTCCATAAATTCTCTGGTTAAATCCGGAAAATCATGTAAATTTTTTGTTAATTCATAATCTACGGCAAATATTGGAGCCAAACTATATAATTGTTCTGATAATTTAATCATTGCCTTATCAAATTCGCTATAATTCATAGTCGCATCATTATACTTTTCCACATTTTTGAACAGTAAAACTTCTTCATCTTTTTCATTAGCATTTTTAATATAATTTTCCATCATAAATTTGCTGGTATATAATGTATTAGTCATTAGTTCAGGAACAGTTAAATAATAATTATATACATACAGAGGCCAACCAATATTATCTTGAAACTCCAAACCTTTTTGACCACATGTTCTTGTTGCGCGACCTATTGTTTGCTTTAAATCTGCAATTGTCAATGATGGTTCAAAAATATGGACATATTTTACATCAAATAAATCTATGCCTTCTTTAAATCCGCTATCTAATATTATTAACCTTATATTTTTTCCATGTATATTATTTGGACGTTCATTATATATTTTTAGTAACTCTTTTTTTATTTTTTCGTTAAAAGTAGTTCCGTAAATTGTATTGGAAGATAATAGTGCAAAATTATTATAATTTGAATTTTCTATATTTAAATATAATTTATGAGCTAATTGTGATGGAATTTTCTTAGAATTAATTATATTAGTGTAGCCGTTTGCAGCTAATCCAGATGCAATAATTTTTGCTCCAGCACCCCCATCTTTAACATCAGAAAATATAAAATGCTTAAATAGTTTTCCATGATTTTTTTTATCTTGACTATCTAACTCTAAAATTGTATTTAGTAATTGAAGCATTTTTGGCGAAGCATCAATTATATCTTTATTAAATTGAAGCGGATCAAATACAGATTTGTCAAATTTATGATGATTTGCTATTTTACTAAAATTGGCGGTTTTACGCATACACCTAAAAATCTTTGCTCGGTTTTTTTTGGTTACTCTTAGCGATGAATGATCATTTTCTTTATTTGCTTGATTTGCTTGATTTGTTTTATTATTGCCTTCACAAAAACTATTAGCTTTATAACACTCTAAAATACTGGTCAATTCATTACTCGGTTTTCCACCTTTATCTGGGTGATTTTTCTTTAACCATTTCATAGTTAATGATTTATTATTTAATTTATGCTTACACATTAACTTTTTGCATGACATACTTATTATATTTTAACAATATAATAATAATAACTAATTTTGTTATTATTATTTTTGTTATTTTTGTTATTTTTGTTATTTTTGTTATTTTAAAACTTCATTTTATATTAGTATATTAGTATATTAGTATATTAGTATATTAATTGGTTAAAATTTCTAAATATAAAATCGTATTCATCTTGTATTTTAGTATGATGATCTAATCCATCAATAATAGTCCAATTAATATTATAATTTTCTTCTAATAATTTAGCACACTTTTTTTGAAATTCTAAATTATAAATATAATCTTCATTGCCACTAAAAAAAAATAATGGTGTATTAGTGTTTGTTTTTAAATTTATGTATTTATACATATAAAGTGATTTGATACAAAATAATCCTCCCAACGATTCTGGTAAAAACTTTAATATATTAAATAATAATGTACCTCCTTGTGAAACTCCTATTAAAAATATAGAGCTATAACTTTTTAAAATAGTTGCTTCTTTATTTATAATGGTTACTATTTTTTTTGTTTGTAAATTGAACTCTGTAATATTTATTTTATCCAATTTTTCCAAATTATTGTAACAAGTATAATAATTGTACCATGAGTTTACATTATATTGTTTATTATTTGGATAATCTATGTCCATTATATCAGATTGTGGCATAATGAATTTAATAGTGTTTGTTAAATCTTCATTAGTTTTTTTAAAATAGTCTATATAATCTTTAAAATATGTAGCATTATTACACATAGGATGTAACATAATAAATGTATATTTGTGTTTTTTATATGAATTATAGATTATAGTATTGTTATACATAATTTGTATATAGCATTAGAAAAAAAAACATAATGACCCCCTCCCTTCCTCGTCCCGAATGTTAATGTTTTCATGCTTCACACACTAACAACACTGCGCTTGTGTGTTTGTTTGCCAATTTTGCCAATAATACATCGCGACTGCGGCATTTTATTGAGAATATTAGGCATAGCATGTTCTTTCTTGAACCACATTGACATTGTACGCCAAACCTCCCCTTCGATTGCCACGCGCCGCGCTTCTGTCATATTAGTCGGTTTACCCGGCAAAACATACAACGGAATTGGGTCACCACGTTTTATTGCATCCTTTGCGACTGATGCTTTGGTATTCCACATTTCACGTTCTGTTTTATCCATTGCACGCCAACCTTTTTGGCAAACACCCTTAACACCTTGGGTCCGCATTTGTGCACAATACAGTTGGTAGCTATTTGGACAATGCTTGTTCTCTGCTTTTGACGCATAAAATAGAGAACCAGGCGACATAATAGCGATTGTTTGTATTGTATTGTATATGCAGTGGCAGACTTATTAATATAAATATTAGTTTTAACTCAATTTTTTTAAACTATAACACAATATTGTGTGAAAAAAAATTGAATTATTATTATATAGACTATTTACGATTACTACGTGTTGTGCGACCACTAGATGACAATAGTCTTCCAAGATCTAACATCGGGGCATCTATTTTTGATAATGCTCGTCGCATGCGAGATTGCTTTTTCTTCTTTGATGCTTTGATTTTACGTCTTGTATTGTGTCCTCTAAATAATGCTTGTATTTTAGTAGCAAGTCTATTTTTTTTACGTTTACTATTTAACGATAGCGGTGATGCGTTAAATGAGTCCATTAGTGTTTTTGTGGCATTAAATGTAGATAGTCTTCCAGAAAAATTTGGAGGTGATGGCATTTATAATATAGCATAATATTATAAAATTATACTAAATACTATTTTAATAAAAAACTAAAATCTATAAACTAAAAACTTTAAACTAAAGTTTAACTCTTTGTCAACTTTTTTCTAGCTTTAGCCATCCATGTTTCGCGTTGTTTAGTGGTTAACTCAGCCCACAAGTGCCAAAGCATTATTTCTATTCTTTCTTGGTCTACGTCGCGACCCATATCTATAATAGCTTTTTTTGCTTTTGATTTATTAGCATTATTAAAAAGACGCTCGGCTTCGGTTTCTATTTTTTTATTGTCTAATGCTTGTTGTTTGGAAGTTTTTAAAGCTGTTAATTTTCGTCGTGTACTATGTCCTCTAAATGTTGACTGAATTTTAGTAGCACTTTTATTTTTTTTACTACTATTTTTTTTACTACTATTACTTTTAGAGCGTTTTTGTCTAAACAATGAAGCTAATTTTCTAGAAAAATTTGCTAAACTTAATTGAGATGGCATTTATAATATAGTAAATTATTATAAATTAAAATATAATAAAAAAAGTATACAAAATAACATTCAAACAATTATTACCTTTATAATATAATGACCCATTAACTATTCAGATACAGGTTTAATTGTTGCGTTTTTGTTTCGTTGTGTCAACTTTTTTTTTGCCTTGGCAATCCACTTTGCATGTTCCTTGTTGCTTAGGTCGCGCCATAAATGATAGACCATAATATCTATTCTTTCTTCATCAACATCGCGAGCCATGTCGTCGAGTCTTTTTGCGGCCTTTGCTCTAGCAGCTCTACTTTTACAAAAAAGATGCTCAGCTTGTGTTTCGAGTTTTTTTGCTTCTAATTTTTGCCGCGTAGCATGTGCTCTATAAGTTCTCTGAATCTTAGTAGCACTTTTATTTTTTTTACTACTATTACTTTTAGAGCGTTTTTGTGTAAACAATGAAGCAAATTTTCTAGAAAAATTTGCTAAACTTAATGGTGATGGCATTATTATACTATAGTATAATATTATAAATTAAAATATAATAAAAAAAAGTATACAAAATAACATTCAAACCATTATTACCTTTATAATGTAATAAAATCATACACTTTTCTTGTTACTTCGTCATAAAAATTATTGTCTATAAACTGGCTTGTATTTGTTTCTTCGTTTCCATTAATCACTAGCACTAACCCTTGTTCAATAGCAGTTGGGTTATTTAACCATATATCGTGATAATGATGACAATCTTTTAAATATTCAATAGGTATAGTTTCTCCCAAGCGACCCCGCTGTTGCACACGCAAATCACAAATCTCAGGACACGTTCTAATATAAACTATTTTTAAATCTTGAAAAATAGTTTGAAACTCTTTAAACAAATTTAAATAAATTATATATTCAATAAGACTCATTTTTTTAGCATCATATAGACTTTTTGCAAATACAAATTTGTCTGTATAAACGGAGCGTTCACTAATAATAACATCATAATTTTCTTTTAATGCTTCCTTTAATAAAGATAGTCGGCTAGTATATGCCATTACTTGAAACGCAAAACTATAGCGCTCATTATTTTCATAAAAGTGCGTAATAATACTTTTTCCATTTGCATCTCCGATTGATTCCCAACTGGAAACCGGTTCTTGTAAAAAGCAGATTTTACATGTATTGCCTTTTGAAGCACAATAGTTAGCAAGGTTTCTTTCCAAATAACGCATAATGCTTGATTTTCCTGATCCAATATTTCCATCAAGAGAGATAATAAGGGGTGGCATTAAGACGATTATAAGTTTTATAATTAATGATTAATATTTTTCAATAGTTATCAATTTTTTTTATAGTATTAATAAAATATTATACATAATTACGTAACCAATTTTCGGCTAAAAGTTTTGCATCATCACTATAATAAAATTTAATTTGATTACGTAGTCTCTGTGTTGGTTCGCTATTTAAACGTTCATCTGATAAATCTTGATCTCGCGTAGTAATTTTTTCCCAACTGTCTCTAAATTTTTGTAAATTTTTTATTAACTCTTCTCGTGTCATTGAACTTATTGGTTTAGTTAGTGGTTCATACATTCCTTTATAATTAGTAATTGGCTTATTAATTCTATCTTGTATGAGTTTTGTTGCTTTAATTTTTTGACCTTTATCTAATAAATTATAAATTAATTCTAAATCATTAGTTTCGATTGTTGAACCACTCACTCTAAATAAACCTTGAGCCATCTTTTCTTTTGAACCACTTGTTGTTACATTATGTTTTTTTAGTAGTTGTCTTAATTTATCTACTGAAATGTCATATTTTTTGCTTTTATGAATACTATATTTTTTTGTTTTTTTTTGAGTGTTTCCTTGATTATTTGTCTTTATTTTCTTTGTTTTTTGTAATTTGTTTTCATTTAGTTTAGACCACCGCTTACTATTTTTTGTTTGTATTATTACCCACATATTGCCATCATTACCGCGTTTCTTTGTTCCTAATGTAAAGTTGTTAGCACTTTCCGACGGTCCTTGTCTTGTTGGCATTTTATATAATGTAGAAAAAAAGAAATTTAAAGAACAGTTAATGCAATTCTTTATTGTGCTAATAATATAAATAAAATAATATAAAGACAAACCACTAATTATAGTAATAGAATAACTTCTATTCATTTTTCTGCATTGGTGCCCGAGTGGTCTAAGGGGTGCGACTCAAGTTCGCATGGCTTCGGCCTCGTGGGTTCGAACCCCACCCAATGTACGCATTAATTTTTTTTATAAAATACTTTATTTTATAAAAAAAGTGTTTTTTTGTTTTTGGTTTTTTAGTTTTTGATTTTTTATTGTTTTATAATTTCATTGTTTCAACACAATTTGATGTTACACTTTATTGGCGCCGTAGGCGTGGTGGTTCAGTTGCACAACTACTTGGTGGTTGTGTATTTGGAGTATATGATTGGCTACGTTCTACAGGTGTAAAGGTTGCTCGTGTACTGCTTTTTTGCCTATTTACAACATTACCAAGAGACCTATATACTGCTTGACATTCATCCTTTGTTTCGCTATAGTTAATAGCTTGACCTTCATCAATTCCAATTTTAGATGCTTCTAAAATTGCATCTTGATTTGCACCTAAATACATAATTTCAATATTATATGATTCTTGTGCACTAGTAATAAGTTTTTTTAAAGATTCAGCATTAAATTTTTTGCTGCAATTTTCGCAACCATCAGTAGCAACATAAATCAAACACTTAGTGTAACTTGTTGGATCATGAAGCTTCTTTTCCATAAAATAAGTGAGACTTGAACCAATAGCATCGTATAGTGCTGTTTGTCCGCGAGGAACAAATTGTCTTAGCTCAAGAGGTCGCACATCTTCAATATTTAGTGACCTAATTAACATATGTTCTTCGTGGTCAAATAACTTAATTGACACATTTACACGTTCGTCTGGCTTTAAATCTTGTCTAATAATAGACAATGTTGAATTAATACCACCAACAGTGTCTGCTTCTTTGCCCGACATAGAACCAGACCGGTCAATAATAGCGACGACTTCTTGAATGAATGATGCCATAATAGTAGTGTTTTAATATAATTTAATAAATTATTTTTAAATCAATTTTTTTTCATATATGTTTTATATATGTTTTATATATGTTTTATATATGTTTTATATAGTATAGCTAATAGTGTTTTTCAAAAAACATAATTTACATTAAATAAAATTGATTTAATATTAATTTTGATTTATTTTGATTTATTTTGATTTATTTTGATATAATATATACTATAAAATGCTCAAGCAACAAATGCTTATTGAAAAAACTAATTATGAACCCCATCTTAAGATTGAACTATTAACAGGCGCATTTATAGAAAATCAATTTAAAAACATATGTGCGCGAACTATTTGTCATGCTTATGCTAATGAAAGTTTAATAATTGAATATTTGAAATATAAAACGGAATTAGAACCTCACATATTTAGTGATGTAACATTTGCTATAGACTTAGTATTTGTTCAAGATTATATTGAACATATAAAACAAGTTAGCATAACATGTGAAGACATTCCTGTAATAACTTATGTATATAATACACTGTTGCGTGAGCCGGGAGATAGGGAACTGTGGCCACACGACAAAGCCTCATTAATTCTTGATAAAATACACTGCTTCTTTGATATTGATGAAAACAAACTAGCAAATGAATTAGTAGAAGTGCTAAGAGAAATTTATTATAATAAATTGTGGTAAAGCATAAAGCTTATAATATTTTTGAAGTATTAAAAGATTACTGTTTTTGTTAAATATAACCAAAAGAATAGTCCAACAAATGCTTTGGCTAATAAATCTAATATATTGTATCCAATCATTTTTGTTTTTTCATTTGTTTGATAAAATACTCCATATAATGACCATAGTCCCAAATATAAAAAGAATATTATTTTGGATTGTTTTGTTACTCTAGATCCAGTCATAAATAGTTTCCAAATAGTTCCGTATGTTAAAAAGAAAAATATAAAACCTATAAAATTAGCAAATGTTCTGTTTAATAAATCTACTTCGCCAAAATATCCAAAACCCAACATTAAGAAATTGAAAACTAATATTAGTGCAAACGAGAGAAAATGAACATCTTTTTTATTTTCATAGCTCAAGACGAGAGATAATACTAATAACATAAGTGGTGTGCTAATTATCCAATCAGAATAGCGCATATTATTAATTTTTTCTATTGGTAAATCTAACTCATTATTTGCTGTTTTTATTGATACTTCTTCTGTATCTTGTGTAAGTATGCTTTCTTCGGACTTATTTATTTCCTCTATAAATAATGAATAAAAGTAACCAGCAACAATTGAAATACATGTTTCTAAATTCATAATATGACGAATTTGTGGATTCGGATTTCTTAATGCTTCTATAAATGTAATTGTTCCTGTAGTAATCAAAAACACATATGTAAAATAAAAACTATTTTTTACACTAATTATTTGCATTATTATTACTACTACTAATATAGCTTAATAATATTATTAAATTAGCAATAATATTATTAAATTAGCAATAATATTATTAAATTGGCAATAATATTATTAAATTGGCAATAATATTATTAAATTGGCAATAATATTATTAAATTGGCAATAATATTATTAAATTAGCAATAATATTATTAAATTGGCAATAATATTATTAAAAATTAAAAATTAAAAATTAAAATACAAAATAGCTATTTTAATTAGAATATGCTAAACCACCCATACCCGACATAATACGAAGAACGTTGTAGTTAACCGCATATACACGAACTTTAGCAGTAGCCACACCTTGAACGGTGGCATTTGACAAGACTAACTGTAATGTAGCATTATCTATGCGCGAGAAATTGCATGTACCAGATGGTTGGTGTTCTTCTGGTCTTAACGCAAATGAGTAAACATTAATACCTGTGTCTGGGGCACGAGTGTGGTGCTGGAATGGCTGTACGAGGTCAAAATAAGTGCCTTCACGCTCAGAAAAGCGATCTTGACCGTTTAGCTGTAATTTAGCAACTACAACTGGATTTTCACCCCAGCAATGCATATCTAAAGCAGTTTCAGCCAAAACAAATGTTCCGGCATCAGATACACCCGAATCTTCAACATTTGAAGTTCCGGTGGGACCACCAGCGCTACCAGTGCTAGCAACAGTCATACCACCACTTACAGATCCCGATGTAGCAGCATTAACATTAGTTTTGAGTATTTGATTCGCCCACATGTCTTCAAATGCACCTGAAGTATTAATAAATTCGTTGTTTGTACCAGCTACACCAATAGTAGCTTTGGCACCAAACGCATGAACCGCGTTTGGTAAAGCATCTAAAGCATCTGTATAATTAAATGGCTGCGCACCTAATAGAGTATTTAAAGCAGTATTGGGATTTAGTGATGCGCAATAATCAACATTCGCATCTGGCTGAACAACCCAAATTAGTTCTTTGCATGGATGATTTAAATTCAATTTAATTTTATTTGACGACGAACCAACCGACTCATCACCAGTGAACTGAAGTTGTTCAATTAAATATTCATGTGGATTTTGCGCCATACGTCTGCGTTCATCAGTATCTAAGAAAATGTAATCAACAAAAAGCGAAGCAGCAGCTAGCGATTGTTTGTAAGCATTGGTAATTTTTGTTCCGGCACCATCTAAACTGCTAACAGCCCATAAGCATTCTTCAATATTGCGAATATCTAAATTGATTTTTACTTCATGATACTGTAGAGCAATTAAAGGTAGAGCTAAACCGGGATTACGGCAATACCAGAATTGTAGAGGAATGTATAAAGTGGTTTCTGGTAGCGCTTTGCGGGGAGCGCAAACTTGGCGCACACCATTGGCCGAGCAAGGACCATCTACATCGGCGAAAGTTGGATCGCATACATATGTTAATTGAGTTGTATTACCGATCATCTTGTAATAACCGCGTTCTTGTTCTTTGGACAAAGTAAGCTGATTCCAAATATGCATCCAATCACCATATTGACGATCAATGCGCTGACCACCAATTTCAACTTCAACTTGCGAAATTAGCTGTTCACCGGGGAAATCTAACCATCTAGCATATACACCGGTTCCGTCAGTAACTAAAGACTGACCAATTTCAGGTAGAGTTAATTGCAAATATGTATGATAAGCTAAATCACCGTTTCTTGAGATAGTGCAAGTAACACGGCGACCAAAATCTGCTTGTCCGTTAAATGTTTGTTCAATAGACTCCATCGCGAAGTTGGTGTGACGTCTGTATGTAACTTTCCAAAAAGTAATTTGGGGATTTCCTGTTAAATAAACATCTTGAGCGCCATAGGCGACTAATTGCATTAAACCACCAGCCATTTTTTTATAATATTCCTAAAGAAAATAAATTTTTATAATTAAATTAATTAATTAATTAATTAATTATTTTGTTTTATTTTATTTTGTTTTGTTTTATTTTGTTTTATTTTGTTTTATTTTGTTTTATTTTGTTTTATTTTGTTTTATTATAAATGTTGTTATATAATATTATAATAAACATTATAATATTATATATACTATAATTATATAACTAGCTATGAAAAAAGCAAGCATTATTAAAACCACTTTGGATAGTAAACATAATGAAATAAGTTGTTTATTTAAACAAAATGAGGAAGTTATTATTCCTAAATATTTAAAACTAATAGAAAAATTAGAATTATTATTACAAAATTCGTCTAATAATACAAAAAATCAAGTAATTATTGAAAATATAAAAAAATATAAGAATGTCATCCACTCGCTTGAGAAGAAAAAAAATGAGTATTATTTAAATAATTCCAAATTTATTTTTGACTATTTTGAAAATAAAAAAAATATTACTAATTGTGATTTAGCTACTACTAATTCAGGCAAGAATGATATGATACACAAATTTTTTTCAACATCTATTAATGAAAATAATAACAATGATAACAACAATAATAGTACAAAAAGTTCTATTGACAAATACTTTAATAATATTGACTATTTATATTTGAATTACGACAACTTTATTTACCCTTCCGATATTTGTAGTGTTTGCAAAAAAGGAGAAATGGTTTATGTAGAATCTGATGGAATATCTGTATGTAATAATTGTTCCAACATTATTAAAAATTTAATTGAAATAGATAAACCATCATATAAAGAACCACCTAAAGAAGTTTCTTTTTATGCATATAAAAGAATAAATCATTTGAAAGAAATATTGGCACAATTTCAAGCAAAAGAAAGCACAAATATACCAGATGAAGTTTTTGAAAATATTAAACACAAAATAAAAAAAGAACGCATTAGTATTAATGAGCTAACAAATAGTAAAACTAAAGAAATTTTAAAGAATTTGGGTTATAATAAATATTATGAGCATATACCATTTATTAAAGATAAATTAGGCATTAAACCACCAATTATGAGCTCTGAATTAGAAGAAACTTTATGTAATTTGTTCATTGAATTACAAAAACCATATTCAAAATATTGTCCAAAAGAACGCGTTAATTTTTTAAACTATTATTATACACTTTACAAATTATGTGAATTATTAAATGAGACTCATTTTTTGCCATATTTTCCAATGTTAAAAGACAGAGAAAAACGAATTGAGCAAGATCAAATATGGAAAAAAATTTGTTTAGATCTAGGTTGGAATTTTATACCAACACCCTAAAATTATATAAAAATAGTTGAATCTATTTAGAAAATTATTACACTACAAAAATATATATTAGTTTTATTATATAATAAAACCAATATATGCTACGATTTACTAATACAATAAGTAATAGACTAACAAGTAAAAATAAAAGTAAAAGTAAAAGTAAAAGTAAAAGTAAGAGTAAAAGTAAAAGTAAAAGTAAAAGTAAAAGTAAAAGTAATTCTTTTACACGAAAACGTAACCTTATTGCTAGACGATTTGTCAATAAGCTTAATACTTATAAATCAAAAGTATTAGAGCGTAATGCAAAATCAAGAGCTCTAACACAAAAACTAAAAACAAAATTAAACTCAGCTATAACTATTATTAAAAAATCAGATGAATGTCCAATATGTTTCTCAAAAATTGACTTACAAGAACCAATAACAAGATTACAATGCGGCCATACTTTGCATAGTAGATGTTTATATAAATATGTAAATAATACTCGTGAGACTGACTTAAGATGTCCGTCGTGTAGAAAACATATTCAATTAACAAGTTTAGACCCAAGTAAACTTAAACCAGAATTACTTACTAAATTTCTTACACTTCTTAAACTTCTATCGGACGACTACGAAGAGAATATGAATAGAACAAAAGCTATGTGGGATGACTCGTCTGCTTATGTAATTAAACTTAATGAGGACATTGCAAATAATCCTGCTCTTGAAGTAGTTTTAAGACGAATATTAACAAAAGCTACTCGCGCAAGAAATGAAGCACACGACATGTATAATGACGCGTTAAGTCTTTATATAACAGCATATGAGAAATATCTTACTTATATGTCTATTTACAATGTAAGCAATATTCGTCAAATAGTATAACACCCATTTTATTATATAAAATTATTTTCTAGTTTTTGCCAATAATATAATAAAAATATCAAATATATCTAAACAATAATCAAACGACGCTGTTATAAAATCTTCATTATAATTACGTAGTAATATGTTATTACTAGTATATACAATATAAACAGCAAATAAGAGCAATGTAATTATAATTAATACTTTTTCAAAAAAAGAATAAGTATATATAAAATATTGGACAATGCTAGTAATTAATAAAAATAATAAGGCAAAAAATAGACCCAGACTAATTTTGTAAGGTAATTGAATTGTGATAGCTATTAGTGCTATTCCGAATGTAAATAGCGAAACAAAAATACTTGTAGTTCCTATAAATATTGTTTTTATAGTAGTTTCACTAAGTATTGTTTTTAAATCTTCTAAAATTATTCCCATTGTTACTGAAAAAAGTGAAAATATTATAAATTTTAACCAAATAGGCATAGAAAATACTCCTAAAACACCAATTAAAACAAAACTCAATATATGAGCACCAACAATAATTAGTCGCCTTTGTTCAGCGTCCTTCGTAATTTCAATATTATTAAATTTTATATGTACATAATAAGTAATCGCAATTTGAATTAATATATTTATTAAAATTAACATAAAGAAGAATTTCTTAACATTTAAAAGATTGAATAGTTGCGACAAATCGGTTTCAAAAACTTTTTGCTTACTAATACCTGGTGTTCTTGTTTTATTAAAAATCATAATATATAAATTATATTTATAATATATTATAAATTTAGTAATGCCTATTTTGTCTTCATTATTTGGAAGCACAAGAAAAAAAAGTAAAAGTAAAAGTAATTCGTTTACACGAAAACGAAACCTTATTGCTACACAATTTGCAAGTAATATAAGAAAAACTATTAAGCAAAGACAAACAATAGACAACTTACATAAAGAAAGTAGTGCGCAAAAAATACAAGAATCGTTTAAAACTACATTAGCCAAATCAAAAGACGCCGATATTTGTTCTATATGTTTAGCTAAAATGTTGTTTCCGCGACTAATAAGCACTTTGCCTTGTGGTCATAAATTTCATGCAAAATGTATTAAACCAGTTATAGATAATGATTATAATGCGCATTGTCCATTATGTAGAGCTCCAATACCGGTTACAAATCAAACTAGTAATCAAACTATAAATCGAAATAATATTGGATCTAGACAATTTATTTATCGATCATCTAATAGAACCAGACCATCATTGCGTCACGCAAATATAGCTAGTTTACATATTCAATGGAGAAGATTAAATGGAGCGGTAAATGATGCTCGGACTAGATGGCGAAATCAACGACTTAGGGCAATTGCATCTCAAGAAAGAGCAAACCGCGCCAATTTTTTTAATCGTGCAAGATTAACACAAATAGCTGAACGTGAACGATTATTGGAATCTACTTATTTAGCAGAGAGAAATAGGCATATAAGAGAAAGACTTGAATTTGAAAGACGACATGCGGAAATATTAACTCAAATTATTACTGGTTCAAGAACTCCAACTACACAGTCAAATTTACATAATTTAGAGGCCACTTAATATATTATAAAAATGATTTAAAGAGCATACTAGAAAAACTATAGTGTGTGTTAAGACATAATTTATTTAGGGTCAAAACACTATTATAAATTTTTAGCAAAATTATAAAAATATAAGAGTTATTATTTAATATTATAAATATTATATAATATTAAATATGTTAAGATTATTTGTTGTAAATAATATAATGTTAGTATCATTGGTATTATTTCTAATATTATTTGCAATAATATTAACATTAAAACCAACACTGATGTTTGATAAAAATGGAAAACCACGCGAGTTTGGAATTGGTTATAAAAATAAGACAATATTACCGTTTTGGTTAATGGTAATTCTTTTAGCAATTGTTTCCTATTTTTGCATATTATGTTATATAAATGTTAATAAATATAAATATTAAAATGAAAAATAATTTGCATTACTATTATTCAGTCGCCGCATCTCTAGCAGTAAGTTCAGCATTTTTTAAATCTTTTGCAATTTCATCCAACGATTTATTACAAGACATATTAATTATATAATTATAACTGACTGAACTAACCAATGTTCCGGCTAGAGTATACCATGTTATTTGTCCAATTGCGTTTTTAATAACTAAAAGTCTATATAATTTTATAATAGATTCATTAAGAGCAACATCTGGTTTGGTTGGAGGAACACCCAGATCAATTGATGGCCCACCTCCTCTTTGTAGTTTATTTAAACTATTGTGAGCTGCTCTTCGTATTTGTGCTTTAATTGAACCACCACGTGGTGGTGGTGGGTCTGTTGGTTCTGTTGGTTCTGTTCTTGCTTCTGTTCTTGCTTCTGTTCTTGCTTCTGTTCTTGCTTCTGTTCTTGCTTCTGTTCTTGCTTCTGTTCTTGCTTCTGTTCTTGCTTCTGTTCTTGCTTCTGTTCCTGTTGTTACTGTTCCTGTTCTTGTTTCTGTTTCTGTTCCTGTTCCTGTTCCTGGTGTTGCTTCTGTTCCTGGTGTTGCTTCTGTTCTTCTTACTGCTCCTGGTCTTATTTTTTCTGCTTCTTCTTTTTCCTTTAATTTGTCTCCTTTTGCTAAATCTATAATATCTGAAGCTACCAATTCATCTATAAAACTTTTGAATTTTGTTTGTTCAACATCTATTTGATTAATAAAATTTGACTTATTATGATTAATGTTTGCAATTGCTGTAACTAGTGTTGGATCATCACCTACCTTGTCATTAAGTATATCTTTCAATGTTTTTTCAACTCCCAACATGCTAATTATAAGATATCCAATAGTATTAGAAAATGGTGCTATCCAACCTGGAAATATTTTTAAAAGTACATATAAACTAAAAAAAATAACAAGCCAAGGTGCCATTGTTGCTATTAAAATATTAGACCACTGAACAGACTGACTATTGCAAAGCGCTTTGGATACTGTTGTATTTATAAAATATGAACCTATTACTAATATACTTATATATATAAGATTTAGCAGATTACTATCTTTCGCTTTTTCAATAGATTCAATAGATTTAGCATTTTGTATGCTAAATAATGTGAAAATGGTGAACCCTAAAGTTATACAAATAAAAAAAAGTAAACTACTGCCTGGTGCTGGTACATCAATATTAGCCATATTAATATATTATATTATATAAATGTATTAATATAATATAATATTAATAAAACCTTAATAAAAACTTAATAAAACCTTAATAAAAACTTAATAAAAACTTAATAAAAACTTAATAAAATGTTTAATATTAAATTATAAAAAGTCATTATTATATTAGTATAATGAATTTTAACATACTTGATTATACTAATTTACAATATAATTCAACAAAGACTAATACTGGTTCTATAAATAGTATAGACAATCCAAAATTAGTAGATGTTAGTGTAAAATTATTTTTTAAAGAAGTATTAAAGGGATGTAATAAGTATAAGCAAAATAATTATAACACTTTTTACAATTTAATTATGTTTTTGATGTTTTGCTTTATTTTAACTATATTATTGTATACTCGATATAAGGGAACAAGAAACTATAAATCTTATTATGAAAAAACAATGAAAGACAAAGAATATATAATGTCTAAATTGGTGTATTATAATCGTCAAAATATTGACAATCAGCAAAAAATTAGAAATAATATGATAACAAATTTACCAAATTATAATGATCATCCTGAAGCTAATTTATTACATAAATCAGTCTATTTTTCTTAATAGTTATTTTAGTAGTTATTTTAATAGTTATTTTAGTAGTTATTTTAATAATAGTTTAATAATACTTTATTTATTTCACTAATTAATTAAAATTAATATTTGTTTCTAAAGTATAAGCTTATAATATAATACTATGGCCGATGAGTTATTAAAATCATATTATAATGAATTGGGAGAATATTATAAATTAAAAACTAAATATCAGGATTTTAAAAAAAAGAAGATTACCGAATTAATTGGAAATAAGCTTATAGACTATAATGAAAAGAAACAAATATTATCTAAATATAGAGCAAAATGTGTTAATTGTGGAGCATATGGAGGTACAATCTTTACTGAAACGCCTGATTTGTTGCGTGCTACATGTGGAAATAGCACCAAACCATGTAACTTGGATTTGGCTATAAAGCGAAAAAAGTTTTCACACATAAACAATCAATTATTAATGTCTTCAAAAGACGTAGTAAATTATAAAAAAAATATTATATCTACTAAACTGGATTATTTATTTAATTATATAGAGGAAGAAAAAGCAGTTGAATTATTTGAAACATTAAAAGTGCAATTAAATAATAGCCAAGAGAGTTATACTAATTTAGTAAATTTATATAATTCAATAACAAACAACGAAGATTTAAAATTAATGATTTTTGAAAAAACTAATGATTTTGAAATTAATAAAAAACAATATAGTGATGCTCTTCAATTATATAAATCATCTGGGGAAATTGTATATTTAATAAATGCAATTGAAATACATAAAACAAAATTATTACCTATTGGTAAAGAATTAATGAATTTAAAATATAAATCGTGTTATGTTGAGAAAAATGAAGAAGATAATTATATATTGTTTCAAAATAATTATAATGCTGAAGATTTATTACTTGAATTAAATGATTAAATGATTAAATGATTAAATGATTAAATGATTAAATGATTAAATGATTAAATGATTAAATGATTAAATGATTAAATGATTAAATGATTAAATGATTAAATGATTAAATGATTAAATTTAAATTGTTGCATTATATTAAATTACATTAAATGGTGTCATTTGGATTTTTTAATAGTACAACAAAATATATAAACATTACAGTATTTCTAATAACATTTTTAATTGGATTACTATATATTTATTATTTTGACTATAATCGTAGAGTAATAGTATATCCAACCCGTTATAATATAGATAAAATAGAATATAAAGATGAAGCAGAAAATTGTTTTGGTTATACAGTAAAAGAAGTTAAATGTCCCAGTGATAAGAGTAAAATAGAAATGTTGCCACTAAATTAGAATACCAATTATAAATAATATTTAATATATTAATTATTTAATATAATAATTATATAAATTATATTAAATATGATTAATAATGTTGTAAAAAATTTATTGCATACTAATATTGGAAAAATAATATTGTCAGTATTATTGGGTCTTGGTTTAGCTACGTTATTTAGACAAGTATGTAATTCAAAAGATTGTTATAAATTTATTGGACCACATCATAATGCGTTGCGTGATAAAATTTTTGCAAGTGACTCTGAAAAAACACACTGTTATAGTTTAGTAGAAGAAAATATACCATGTGGCTCAAAAAGTAAAACTTTAGAATATTCTACAGATTTTTCATAGTTACATACAAAATATGTTTTTATAGTTATAATATATATTTTAAAATAATTTAAAAGCATTTTGCGCCATTTATTTATCAATAAAATGACATCTAATACGGAAACGTTTGCTTTTCAGGCCGAGATTAATCAGTTAATGTCGCTTATTATTAATACATTTTATTCAAATAAAGATATTTTTTTACGTGAATTAATTTCTAATTCTTCTGATGCTTTAGATAAAATTCGTCATCTTTCATTATCAGATAATAGTGTTTTGGATACACATAAAGATCTTCATATTCAAATTTTTCCAGATAAAGTTAATAAAACATTAACTATTGTAGATACTGGAATTGGTATGACTAAAGCAGATATGATTACAAATCTTGGCACAATTGCACAGTCCGGGACAAAGGGGTTTATGGAAGCGATGAAAACACAAGGAGATATTAATATGATTGGTCAATTTGGTGTTGGGTTTTATTCTTCTTATTTGGTAGCTGACCGGGTTGTTGTTACTTCTAAACATAATGATGATGATCAATATGTGTGGGAATCTAATGCGGGTGGTTCATTTACAGTTACAAAAGACAATTCCGAAAAAACTATTGGGCGTGGAACAAAAATTACTTGTTATTTAAAAGATGACCAGCTTGAATATTTAGAAGAAAGCCGCATTAAAGAGCTTATTAAAAAACATTCGGAATTTATTAACTATCCTATTAGTCTTTATGTTGAAAAAACTATTTCAAAAGAGGTAGAAGAGGAAGAGGAAGAGGAAGAGGAAGAGGAAGATGAGAAAGAAAAAGAGAAAGTTGATAAAGATGAAAATGAAGATGAAGATGAGAAAGACAAAGAAAATGATGAACCCAAAATTGATGATGTAACAGAGGAAGAGCTAGCAACTAAAAAAACTACAAAAACAGTTAACGAGGTTGTCTCTGAGTTTGTATTATTAAATAAACAGAAACCTATTTGGTCTAAGAAACCCGATACAATTTCAAAAGAAGAATATCTTGAATTCTATAAAGCGACTTATGATGATTGGGAAGAATATTTAGCAGTTAAACATTTTTCTGTTGAAGGTCAATTGGAGTTTAAGTGTTTATTATTTCTTCCAAAGCGTGCGCCTTATGATATTTATGAACAAAAAACAAAGAAACAAGGTAATATTAAATTATATGTACGCCGTGTTTTTATTACTGATAACTGTGAAGAGTTAATTCCTGAATGGTTAGGGTTTGTAAAAGGTATAGTAGATTCCGAAGATCTACCTTTAAACATTTCGCGTGAAATGTTACAGCAAAATAAAATTCTAAAAGTAATTAAGAAAAATGTTGTTAAAAAGTGTTTAGAACTATTTAGTGAACTTAAGCAAAGACCAGAAGACTACTTAAAGTTTTATCAACAATATGGTAAAAATATTAAACTTGGTATTCATGAAGATAGTAGTAATCGTGAAAAACTTGCAGAATTATTAATGTTTAATAGTTCAAAATCAACAACTAATATGATTTCATTTAAAGACTATGTTGATGCTATGGATACAAGTCAAAAAGCCATTTATTACATTACTGGTGAAACACAAAAATCGGTTGTAAATTCGCCTTTTATTGAAAAATGTAAAAAGTGTAATTATGATGTTTTATTCATGGTTGAACCGATTGATGAATATTGCATTCAACAATTAAAAGAATATGATGGGAAACCCTTGGTTTGTCTAACAAAAGAAGGCTTAAGATTTGAAACGTCTAATGAAGACAAAACTGCATGGGAAAAATCTATTGAAGACTTTAAACCATTAACAAATACTATTAAATCTATTTTGGGTGATAAAGTAGAAAAAGTTGTATTGAGTGAGCGCGTTGTAGATTCTCCTTGTGTATTAGTAACAAGTGAATTTGGGTGGTCTGCAAATATGGAAAGAATTATGAAAGCACAGGCGCTACGTGATCCAAATATGAATATGTATATGATGTCGAAAAAAACAATGGAAATTAATCCCACTCATCCAATTATTAAAGCACTACAAACAAGAGTACAAGAAGACGCCAATGCAAATACATTAAAAGATCTTGTTAATTTATTATTTGAATCATCTCTTATTAATAGTGGATTTAGTCTTGAGGAACCAAGCACATTTGTAGATCGGATTAATCGGATTATCAAATTGGGTCTCTCTATTGATGAAGATGAACCATTAGTTAATACATCACAAAATATTGAAACTAAACAGGGACAAGACAAAGAAGACAAAGAAGACAAAGAAGACAAAGAAGACAAAGAAGACAAAGAAGACAAAGAAGATGAAGAAGACAAAGAAGACAAAGAAGACAAAGAAGACAAAGAAGACGAAGAAGAAAGTAATATGGAAGAAATTGACTAAACTTTATTTATAAACGTTAATTGCGTTTTTAATCTAATAAATATTTAGGTGTTTATATTAATTTAATGTCTTCAAGTGGATTAACATATATAAACGAATTACCTAATCCGAATCCTAATTCTAATATGCAAATTAACAGTGTTCAACAGCAGTTATTAATGCAACAACAACCACAAAACATTATTTTAAATAAAAATGAAATAATTTCGAACCAAAACACTCAAATGCCTGGACCGGGAATTAACCAATTTATACCAAATGGAACATATAGTACACAAAATCCCATCCAACAAAATTCTAATCAAATAACAATGGAAAATAGTGTTGTAAATCAACAACCAAACTATAATGAACTTGTAAATCAAATACAAAAGGCAAGTTTAAATGGTTCTACTTCATTACCTTCGCGTGATATACCAAATAATTCTATACAAATTTCAAATGACGAACAAATAAAACCCAATTATATACCGCCTCCTCAAATACAAGAAGATTACATAAAAAATAATGAAACACCTGACTATTTAATTGAAGAAAATAACAGAAAAACACGCAATTCTAATTTTTATGATATGTTATATAATGAAGCGCAGCTTCCTCTAATAATTGCGCTTGTATATTTTTTATTTCAGTTACCTGCTATAAAAAAATACAATAAAAATTTGTTACCATTTATGTTTAAGATTGATGGTAATCTTAATTTATATGGATATGTTTTTAATAGTGTTTTATTTGCATCTATGATATATATATTGCTCAAAGTTATTACTAAATATGTTTAGTCTTTATATATAAAATATTGCTAAACAATTAAAAAATTAAATAAAAATAAATAGTTTGCTAATTATTTTTATTTATTCTTTTTACTCTATTTTATTCTATTTTATTCTATTTTATTCTTTTTATTCTATTTTGAATAGTGTCTTCCTACTTTCATCCATAATAATATACTGAGTGTGAAACCCACTAAAAAACCAGCAACGCAATGATCGGGGTGGTCTTTCAAAAATGGTCTAGTTATAAATGGACCAACGAAGAATGTTAAAATTGAGTAAAAAATCATAATTGCAATTGACATTGGCGAACTTAGATGAGACATTTTATATTTTAACACATTATTATTTTTTTTGGAATTGTTTGGAATTGTTATTTCACAAGACAGTTTAGCAATTCACTATATTAGTAGAGAGATTTTAGATTATTTTTAGAAATAATATAATATATAATATGAGAAAACGTTATACTAAGAAACGTTACATTAAGAAACGTTACACTAAGAAACGTTATACTAAGAAACGTTATACTAAGAAAATACAAAATTATTATTTGGTGGGTGGTGGAAAATTTGAGTCATCATTAGATTATTGGAACGATTTGTTTAACGCGGCTGAAATAGACAAACTAGATCAGCTAAAAACAAAACTACAAGACATTATAAATTCTAGCGCGACTAGTTCTTCTCCTAAGGAAAATGGTTTATGTCAACTTATGATGGAACTACTTCCAACATATTATATTCCAAATAATATACTAGAACAACCAGTTAGAAGTACAAATAGATATGGTAAAACAACTGATTGGAATGAAGCAGATTTTTATACCTATTATACTATTTTGTGTGCAACATCTTTATTATTTGGAATAATAGCTAGTAAAATGAATTCTCATCCTGATTGTAAATATAAATTAATTTTAAAGGGAGGGAGAGCTATTCAAGTAGTTTTGAGAAACATATTTGACAAAAGCAAAGAATCTAGTTTTACTCGTACTATTTTAGGTAGTTTACATCAAACTCAAGATATTGATGTTTTACTTTTTCCTAAGCGAGGTAAAACATATGATGGAGAGAAAATGCAAGAATTATCGAGTAATATTTCAAAGTTAATTGCGTGGTTTTTAACTACTCCTACTACTACTCCTACTACTACTCCTACTACTACTACTACTATAAAAATACTACCACCAACAGAGCAAAATCTCAACATTTATAAACTATCTGTTCTTTTTCCCGATGGATATGTAGCTTTTTCAGACATTGATTTTGGCAAAGTTACTTTTCCGTGGTTTTATTCTGAATTACAACAATTTCCAATGCGTACTAATAAAGCCAATACTATGTTACGAGATTTTCCTGATTTGCCTATTTTATTTGAATGTCCAAGTATTGAGCGTCAACTTGAAGAAAAAATATACTATTATGGTTTATATAGTACAGATGAAACACTAATAGCCAGTCGTGATTATTATTTGGCTAAATTTAAAAAAGCAATTATTAGTCTAAATAATGGATTTCAACTACTACAGTCTGAAGAAAAACCACATGATAAACCAACATTATTAAATAAAAATAGGGAATATTTGAAAAACCAACTTACTGAAATGGGGTATCATGAATCAATTAGTGAAAGTATATATGGTAATGAACGACCATCTATTGTTCAACAAACAACTCTTACTCGTCAGCCTATATCAGTTAGTACAACAAGCAACCCTTATCATGATCATTTAACAACACCCGAATGTATGATGTATGCAAACCCTGGAGTATTACGTCCAGAACACTCACAAGTAGGGTATGTACAACCCGGTCAGCAAGCAGCGGCGGTTGCAGAGGAAGAGGAGGGGGAAGGAGAAGGGGAAGGGGAAGGAGAAGGGGAAGGGGAAGGAGAAGGGGAAGGAGAAGACGGGACGCCCAGAGCTCCCGACGGGACGCCCCGTGCTAACACCGCGGTTCCCGGGACGCCCAGAGATCCAGACGGGCGCGGGCGCGGGCGTGGGCGCGGGCGTGGGGACGAGGAAGATGAAGATGGTGTTCAACAACCCAAATCCAACCGCCCCAGGAGGAAAGGAAAAGGATCCATGGGGCGACGCAAGGAAGACCAGACAAGTATGTATTTCATGCGGCGTAAGCTCGAGGCGGAGATGGCTGCCGAACAAGAGGGCGCGACCCTTGCCGATAAGGAGGAGGCAGTCATGTGGAGGACAAAGTATAAGGATTGGGCGAAGGACAGGGGGACGGTTTGGGCGGGGGAGGAGAAATTTATTAATACATGGAAAACCGCAGCAAAAAAAACTTAAAAAGCTTTAAACATTGAAAAATAACTTATTTTTAAAATAGTCATAGTAAGTTTTTATGCCTCATTTTTTTCCATATTTACAATATTGTTTTTGAGAGAATCCACGAGGACGTTTACAATTAATAGATCGTTTATATTTTAAACTCCATGCTCCTCCTTTTATGCTTTTTTTGCTTTTTTTGCCTTTTTTGCCTCTTTTGCCTCTTTTGCCTTTTTTGCGTCTAGTGAGCTGGTTTCTTTTTATGCCTCGTGCTCGGTTTAGCTGTTCTGCTTGATTAACTAAATCATCAAGTCTTACTTGTAAATCATTTATTTCTTGTATTAAATTTGTTCGCCGTAGAAGTATATTATCATAACTAGTTGTGCTTTGATTATAACTGTCTTGTGCATTATTAATTTCTGCAATTAATGGTGCTATAAGTCGTTGTCTATTAGCAATAATAATATTAGCGCAACGAGTATATTCATCATAACGACTAATTATACCATTACGATCGCTTGGATTATTCACTATATATTCATTATAAGCGCTTAGCGCCCTAGCATAATCATCTCCAAGATTACTTTGCATTAGTTCTTGAGTAACTTGCTCAGTTTCTATTCTTAGTCTTTCTCTTAAATCATGCACTCGTTCTCTGGCAGTAATAACTCTAGCTTGGGCAATATTAAAGTTATCACTAATAACCGCCAATTCACTACGTAAATCTCTCATATTTGTTTGTGCATTTTCTATGTCATTGGCTAATCTTCGTCTTCTAATTAGCAACGCAGATTGTTGTAGTGCAGAAGCTGTTATTGTAGGTCTTGAAGCTGTTTGTTGAACAATACTCATATTATTATAGTATATATTATTATATAATAGTATATATTATAATCTTTCTGTTTTTTCTTAGTTTATTTATTTCTGAATCTTGTTTGAATTCTTTTGGTTGCTGAATTTTTTCTTGTGTTTTTTCCCTTATGGTGTATTTTATGTGTAGTGCGACGTTGTCTTTTACCGCGTGCTTGGTTTAACGCTCTGTCACGAATAAGTGCGCGTTCAAGCCTAGGAGCAAGATCGCTTATTACCCCTTTTATATATTGTTGTTGTTGATATAAACTATGATGATGTTCACTTGCTATCCTATAAATTTCGCGCGCTATTTCTATTTCTGCTTTAACTGGTGCAATATTTGTTTTCACCAGTTCTTTGAAAGTATAACCAAGTTCATGAAGTCGTTTTTCAATATTATCAGTGTCTATGCCTCCAATTTTTACAAGTTCATCATAACGTAGCTTTAATTCTTTATATTCCATGCCTAAGTCGGATTGCCTAAAATTATCACGAATAGTGTTTTTTAAATTCTCTTTTTGTTCAATCAACGCTTCATAGTGTTGACGCTCATCTTCTCTACGAGTTAGTGCGTGGTCAACTTCAATAGTTAGTGCGTCTAGTGCTCTTCGTTGTTGTATTAAATCGGCTTCTAATTCTCTAATAATATTTCCTAAATTGGTTCTTTGCGTTTCTAAAGTATGAGCGCGTCGCGCTAGTGCACTTGGCGTGTTTTGTCTTGCTATTTGTCTTTGAGTTGCTGATCTTAAATGCATTCTGGGAGTTCTAATATTTTGATTAATAGTATACATATTATATATTATATGTATAATATAATAACAAAATAGTAAGAAAATAGTAAGAAAATAGTAAGAAAATAGTAGTAAAAATATGTTTAAAAAATTCGGACTATCAATTTATATAAATGATACATTATAATAAATAGTCCAACAAATCCTAATGCACTATAAGTATCTTTAGTTAGCTTATTTTGCAATCCAAAATATGCTAATGCTATAAACCCTGGAATAAATAGTATATAATGAGCTATATAAAGTAAATTTCTCATATTTGTAAAGTCCAAACTAGGAATTGGAACAAAAAATATTATGCCTAAACCCAATAATCCTAATAAATAATAAATCCAAAATGGTGATTTACTTTGATAATAACTAATATATACTAATGACGCACCAATAATTAATATATGTGCTATATTGACATATTTCATTGGCAAATATGTTAAGCTCATTTTATATAGTATAAACTTATTATTTTTTTAGGGTTCCAATATAATATTTTGGTAAAATAGTTTTTTTTACATAACTTGGGTGGCCACGTGAATTAAAAAGTTGCGTTGCGTCTTTGCCTACAGCTTGCATAATAATCTCTCCTCCGGGATGTTTTGGAATCCATGAACTAATATTATAAACCTTGTTTTCAATTAGCGTCCATGCATCCCCCTTTTTATTGTGCTTTTTTACTTCAGCAAGTGTAAATGCTTTCTTTTTTATTCCACCTATTTTATTTGTACTATGTTTGCGTGTATGTTTTAAAGTCTTAGTCTTAGTATGTTCTAAGATTTGAGAGATTTTAGAAAGACAATTTTCAGAAGTCATTAATGCGCCTTCACACCAAGCTTGATATTGTGAATAATTCTCTCCAATAATATAAACATTTGGTAAAGGATTTGCCAATTTATAACTTAAATAATCTGAATCAACATTTTTCTTCCAATTTGCAACACCCGCGTCCCAAAAATACAGTTTTATGTATTTACTGGGTGGAACACTTATGTTATATACGCTAAAGACTAGATTTAATGTGCTATTTAGCGTTTGCTTAACATAATCAAGCCCTTTTTTAGCCAATAAATTATTCCAAAATCTAGCATTAGCACAATCGCTATAGCTCGACATAATTAATCCATTATTAGAATTAATAGGGATTACAAATTGGAGTTTACTGTTTGTAATGGTTTTTTTAATATTTTTAAACCATGACTCTCCATTTTCCGTTTTATAAACTTCAAAAATGCGCAATAAATTAATTGAATTTATTGAGTCTAAATCTCTCGCATATGGTTTTAAAATTGTTAAGTTTTCTAAACTCTGTTTAGGTATAGCACATATTAAATGGTCGCAATAGTATGTTGTTTTAGTCGACGTTTTATAATTGGAAACACTTATATTAAATAAATTAGTACTATTATTATAGGTTACATTTTCAACATGTGAGAGATTACATATACTAATATATTTGCGCTTATAACTCTGTGTTTGTTTTATAGCCAGCAATAAATGGTCTATAATTTGTCCTAATCCTCCGTTTAATGTAAAAAAAGTAGATTCTTTATTATAGTCATATTTGAAATAGCCAAGTGCATCATAAGCATTTAATTCATTTAAATCTGAAGAATATTCAAAAACAGACGCCACTTTTTGAGAGAATGACGCAGACACATATTTTGTAAGTAATTCATATAAGTAAAACTTTTGCAACGCCGACTTGCCTAATTTGGAAACTAATGGGCTAAAGAAAAATTTGTTTAGTTTAGCCATAATAAAATCTTTGTAGTGCGTTTTTTCGTGTGCTTTATTTTTATTGTTTTCTGCTACTTCTATATACGTTTTAGTATTTGGTATGTCTATAATTTTTGGTTTTAGACCAAGTTCACTAATCAAAGTATTTATAAGTTTATGATGATGACCAAGGCGTCCTGCTCCTAAATCCATTACATATTCTTCGCCATCTATAGTTTCTTTATAAGAATATATTCGCCCGCCATAACGTTCTCCAGATTCTAATAATAATATTTTTAGATTTGTAAACTGTTTAGACAATTTATATAAAGTATAAAGACCTGCTATGCCTCCACCAATTATTACTAAATCATAATTTTTGGTGCCGTCATACTTTTTTTTAATTTTTTGCGTATTAGTCATTTAATTATATTATATTATTATTAACTTATAGCAACATAATAATATAAGATTATAATATAAGATTATAAAAATATTGAAACATTATATATAGTCCGCAAACTCTATATCTCCAATATGATTGCAAATTCTTTGAGCGTTACGCGCATTGTCTTGCGCCTGTGTTAATATTTCAGAAGTTAATAAAAACATATTTCTAACATCTTGTTCCAATGTTTCATCATTTATATTTAAATTTCTATAGCTATTGTAATAATAAGAAGCTTCATTATAGAGTCTATTTGCATAATATTCAGTTTGGTCTGCGCTATATTGATTACTTAATGAATCATTAAAAGTTATATTTGGAATTTCTGGAGGGTCGGGTACTTGTGGTCTTAGTTCTACAATTTCGCGTTGTAATAACTCTATTTCTCTCATCCGTTCTAATATATATTGCTCTCGTAATATTGGGTCTAATATTAGTGGTTCGTATTCTTCTTCTAATACTGATTCTGGAGTAGAAATATAGGGTACATTAGTTACAACTGTCCTACACTTGGGACATTTTCCATGTGTACTGATTAATGAACGCCTTATACAGTCTTCGTGAAATCTATGTCCGCAAGGTAATGCAATACGAACGTCATTAGTCAAAGGGTCAAAACATATTGGACAATCATTGTCTGTTAACATAGTAAGCTTTACTCTATTTATTACTTTTCTAGTTTGTTTTCCCCGAACTCTTGACTGAATTTTACGACTCGCTTTTAGTTTGGTTACTTGTTTTCTACTTTGTTTACCTCGAACTCTTGCCTGAATTTTACGAGTTGCTTTTAGTTTGGTTACTTGTTTTCTAATTTGTTTTCCCCTAAACCGTTTTTGAATTTTTTTAGCTGCTGATCTTTTTCTTGAGGATGACCGAGAGGTTCTAAAAGGTGCACTTATAAATTCCATATAATATAATATAATATAATATAATATAATATTATTTACTACCATTAGGAGTTATTTATATTTATAATAGTCTCAACATTACACAAGATCCGGAATTTCATTATCACCAAGTTCATCTACAATACGCGTAATATAATTCCTATTCTCTTGTGCGCGAGTTAATAATTGAGACGAATATAAATACATATTAGTAAGATTTTCTCTCAGTATGTGATCATTTATGTTATAACTATCATAATTCTGATAAATATTAGAAGTTTCATAAAATAGCGTTCGTATATCATCTACAATTTGGCGCGCAATATGTTGTTCGTGTAATGCTTCATTTAAAGGTATATTTGGAATTTCTGACACTTCGTGTAGGTATGCTGTTTGTTGTCCAATGCGTTGTCTTATAATTTCTAGTTCATTCCGTCTAGTTAATAATTGTTCTATTTGTTGTCTAGGATTTAATGCTTCCACTTGTGCTTGTGCTTGTGCTTGTATTTGTTGTATAGAAGGATAACGTATATTTGTTACATCTGTCCTACACTTGGGACATTTTCCATGTGTGCTGATCAATGAACGCCTTATACAGTCTTCATGAAATCTATGTCCGCAAGGTAATGCAATACGAACATCAGTAGTCAGAGGTTCAAAACATATTGGACAATCATGAACTGTTGTACTAGTATTTTTTTCTCTATTTATTACTTTTCTAGTTTGTTTTCCTCGAACTTTTGACTGAATTTTACGAGTCGCTTTTAGTTTGGTTACTTGTTTTCTTGTTTGTTTACTCCTAAACCGTTTTTGAATTTTTTTAGCTGCCGAACTTCTTAGTCGCGATGACCGACGCGTTTGAGAAGGCATATATTATTATATAATAATATATAATAATATATAATAATATATAATAATATATAATAATATATAATATATTAAGAATATAAAAACATAATGTTATTAAGATTGACCACTAAACATTTGTTCCTAGAACCGTAGTACCAAGATGATCTGAAATTCGTCTTGCATTGCGAGCATCGTATGTTGCAACTTCTAATAAATTAGAAATTCTATTAAAAATAGCTAAAATGCGTTCATATAACATGTTACCATTTGTGGTTAGGCGTGTCATAAAAGTTACATAGTTATCCCTAATATAACTTACTTCATCATGTAGATTTGATAAAATTGCTTCGGTATCAATTGCAATTACTTCATTAACTACTGAATGTTCATAAGTTATATTTGGAATTTCTGGTTCATCAGGTAGTAGTAGTCTTTGTTGTGCTATACTATGTTCTATAATGTCTAGTTCGCGTGCGCGTTCTATGAAGTGTCCTATTAGTTGAATTGGTTCTAAATCTAATACATAATCTAATTCATGTATTAGAGGTTGTATTTCGAATAGTGGTACTATTTCTCGTTCTCGTTCTCGTTCTCGTTCTCGTTCTCGTTCGTATTCTTCTATGGTGGGATAAGGTATATTAGTTACAAGTGTCCTACACTTTGGACATCTTCCACGTGTACTGGTCAATGAACGCCTTATACAGTGTTTGTGAAATCTATGTCCACAAGGTAATGCAATACGAACATCATTAGTCATAGGTTCAAAACATATTGGACAATCATTGACAGTTGTACTAGTATTTTTTTCTCTATTTATTACTTTTCTAGTTTGTCTTCCCCGAACTCTTGACTGAATTTTACGACTTGCTTTTGACCTTAGCTTTTTCCTACTTCTAAATTGTGTTTGTATTTTCTTAGCTGCCGATCTTTCTCTTGAAGATAATCTACGTGTTTGGGACGGCATATATCTATATATATAATATAATATATATAAGACTATAAAAATATTAGACCAACTTGCTAATTTGCTTAATTTGTTTAATTTTCCTATTTGTCAAAAATAGTGGAATAAGTTTCATAAGCATAGTCTTCATTACTCTTTGCATTAGTGTATAGGATGTCAACTCTTCTAAACAGTGTATCCCACCATTCATAATATATATCATAATTAGAACGAGGAGGGCCATATATTCTTTTTTCGTCCTCAACTTCACGATGAACACTTAATACTGAATTTGTGATTAAGCCTTCTTTTTTATATTGAATTAACAGTCTCGTCGCATTATTTTTTTTATTTAATAAGTCTTTTTGTGCTTGATTGCGTTCTAATATAAGTTGTTGTTTGCGTTGTGCTACTTGTTTTTCTAAACGATATACTCTTTTTTCTAGTTGTCTGTCTTGTTTAATAGGAAGAAAATGTGAAACAATTTGTGATACGACTGATGGATTTCCCGAGTCATAAAATTGTTGACCAGATGTTCTTGTATGGACGTCATTTAACATAGTTTTAAGTAAAAAAGAGATTTCGTCTTTTTTGCCTTTTGCATATCTTCTTGATTTATGGTTTCTTATTAAATTTCTCTTTTTTCCAACTTTTTTTGTTTTTGCCATTATACTATATACTATAAAATATTTTATACTAAACTATTACAATAATATATTATAAAATATTATAAAATATTATAAAATATTATAAAATATTATAATAAAATATAAGGATGGCTCTCAACAAATCAAATGTGTTAAAAAAAAATAGAAACATTAAGCAAAAAACCGATTTAACGCAATTATTTAAGTTAATATATGAAAAAAAAGGATTTTTTTCATTGATTTTACTAACTTTAGTAATTCAGCTTTATATTACTTATTATATAAGTGAAAATATTGATATAGAAAAAAATGAAGATACTACAATGTTTGGCTTATATCCCAAAGAAATTATTGCATTTGTAGCTGCTATAATTATAATTATAATTCTAACGGTTATTACTATGCCATCATGGTTAAAATTTATATTCTTTTCTCTCTTTTCTTCTGCATTTGGAGTAATTTTAGGATATAGAAAATCTTACTATGATCCGAATACAATAAAAACCGCATTTTTAGGAACAATTAGCATTTTTGTTTCGATGTTTGCGTTTGGAGTTGCACTAATAGCAAGCAATATTCAATTAGGTTATATGTTTGGTCTAGGTTTGTTTTTTGCCCTGTTATTTTTACTGATTATAAGCATTGTTCAGTTTTTTATTATTCAATCTTCTTTTCTTTATAAAATATTAGTAATTTGTTCTTTAATGTTATTTTCTGTTTATATTATTTATGACACAAATAGTATATTACAACGCAATTATGGTGGTGATTTTATATCCGCATCATTAGCTTACTACTTAGATATAATAAATATTTTTTCTGATCTATTAAGCATAAGTGATTTTGATGAGTAATATTTAAAATATTTTAAGCACTATTTACACTAAAAAAAATTGAGTGTTAAATTAATAACATTATTATTTTGCTAACTAATCACTAAATAATAATGGCAACCAAAATTGAAACCTGTATTACTATTGATGACTCAGATGAATATAGTAATTTTGAAAAATCAATTGAGACTTTTGAAAACAATTCTCATTATATAAGCATAATGTGTATGAAGAATACAATATGTGGTCCTAAGCACGATAATACAAAAGAAATATTCATGGCATCAGTTAAAAAAATGAGTGGACGCACTGATCTCAAATATAAATGTGTTCTACCATTGGGTCATATTGGAAAATGTTGCCATAAATTTTCAAAGCTATTCAAAGACAACAGCTTTACAAAAAAGTTGCTATCAAGTGTCGACACCGCTATTTATAGCACACCAGGCAATGATGACTATGTTTATAAAAACAGGAGTTCAAGATTATACGAAAATGTTGTTTCTTCCAAACAAGAAAAAATTATTAGAGATAAAACGGAAAAGAAAACATGCGCTATTCCTTTAAAAGATGCATCTTCACCAATATTGTTGGCACAAGCCTATTTAGATTGGATGACTTTTATTGTTAATATTGCAAATGTTGACATACATTTGAATGTTGTTGAAGATGAAAACAAAAGTATTTTATTAATGTTAACCAAAAATAAAGAACACCTTAGTTCTGTATATGCTAGCTTCAATAGAGACATCTTTGATAAACAAGGTAATAGCATGTGTGTTATTACTAGAAATGTTATAAAATTAGCAGATGTAGCCGACCCAACCAGAGACAATCGTGTAGATATATGTGATAAAGATATTCAGCTTGGTCATAATCATCCGCGTACAGAAAAGTATGTTTCTATTCGTGGTGAAAATTTAATTCCAATGTCGCGACGCGGAAACTTGGTCATTGGTGAACGAGTATTTACTGAAAATGTGTGGATTGAAGAATTAAAGTCGATTGTTAACCCATATTAAAAGTAATTTACTAAAAAAGGAAAAAAGGAAAAAAGGAAAAAAGGAAAAAAGGAAAAAAGGAAAAAAGGAAAAAAGGAAAAAAGGAAAAAAGGAAAAAAGGAAAAAAAGAGAAATACATTATGGCACAATTTTATGATGCAAGTATTTTGTTAACCTCTTCTACAATATAATCACAATATTTTGATTCTCTTTCTATCAATATGCATTTTCTATTGCTTTCTAACGAAGCATAACCCATTGTACCCGAACCAGCAAAACAATCTAATATCATATCTCCTTCGTGTGTTGTATGATTAATAATATTTTTTAATAAATCTAGTGGTTTAGGGGTTATGTGTACTTTACAGCGTTTAGCCATATCATAATTCCATACACTATGATGTGTCTTCATATTTATAAACTTTGGAACAAGGTCTTCATATTTTAACCCTAAATGTTTTTCAATTGGTTTTATAGTTTCTCGTGTTGGCATATTTTTTCCTGTTTCTATATTGCTATACCACCCAGTTAAACCGCCGGTTTTGCTCTTTATTTCTTGGGAAATTGTTAATTGAGACACTTTTAATTCACTTCGTTTTGTTTCTAATTTATGAAAATTATCAAATGTGTAAAACAATATGTATTCAGCCATTTTATTAAAATTATGCATGTCATTTTTTACAACAAATCCATCCATAAATCCTTTTTTAGGTGAATCATCAAATCGCTTGTTCCATACAATCATTTGTTTGAATAATAATTGAGTTTCTTTTTTTATACTAACCATCAACTCACTTATTATTTCCATATTGTTATGAAACATAAAGAAGCTACCGTCATCCTTTAGCTTCTTTTCAAGAAGCTTTATTATAGTCATCATATAATTATTATAATCACTAATATTGTCCCATGTATCTTTACCAATATTGTATGGTGGATCAATACATATTAATTGTATTGATTTATCCTTAACCTTTTCTAACATTTGTATACAATCGCCTTTATATAATTTAATTTTTTCATTGTCAATAATGAGTCCACCACTAAGATTAGTCGTTTCTTCACTTTTAATGGTTTCTTTAATTGCTTGATTATTAATAGTTAATAAACTAACTAATTGTTCTTTATTTTTTGATTTACATTTTTCTATTCCAATTTCTTGACACTTTATTATAAGCTCGTGTTTCGTTAATTTAGATAAATCCATAATGTTTATTATTATTTAATAATTTAACATTAAGTAATAATTTAATAATGTGTCAATTTTTTAATAATTCAATAATTTAATAATTTTTATACTAAAATTAGTCAATAATTTTTTATACTAAAATTAGTCATAATCTTCGTGGTTTCCATTAGCATAATCACCGTCGTTATCATAATTGAAGTCATCGTCGTCAGGAATATTATGCATACTATATTCTTCAGCATCTATAGCAGCATCGTTCAACATTTGCTCATCCATATCTAAATCATATATTTCTTTGTTCATTGCTGTAACATTATTATTTTGCTGTAGTTTTCGCTCTTTTAGCGCTTGCTTTTCTAATGCCTCGCGCTCTTCGTCGTAGTTTGCTTTTACATATTGTGTGAGACCCTTTTGCATTCCTATATTCCACTTTTCCAGTTTATTATTTTTCAAAATATTTTCAATTTCGCGCTCTTCATCAGAGAGATTTTTGAGGAAATCGGTAATTAGCGTTTTCTCCTTTTCTTTTGCCATAACAATTTTTTCTTTTACTTTAGCATAGCCATTGCTAATTAAATTATAATGATTATTCATTATGCCCGAATAGCACATTATATAATTTATAATGTGTTTATTAAAATCATCTTTATTGTAATCAGTGGTTTCCACATTTTGTATTTGTAATATAAAGTCTTGATCTTCACTAATGCTTAAAAGCTCATTAAATATATTATAAAATATATAAGTATAAAAATAAGTTATTAATTTGTCATCAAATATGCTGTTTATTTTTTTTAATGTTGTTTTATTTATACTAAGTTGTTCAAAATCTTGCATTAACGATTTATTATATAAAAACACTTTCATTAATTTTGTTAATATTTGTAATTTTTTTGCAACTATTTTAAACGCAACAGCAAGCTCATCTTTAATATTAAAAGTATTTAATGTCACATAATATTTTTGTATTATATTAAAAATATCCGAATAATGAATAGTTGATAAATTCCAGTGCTTAGGAATTGCACCATAATTTACATTCTTATTCATAATGATTGATGGAAAAACAGATAGTATATTAATAATATAATTTTGATAAAATACTACGTTTTCGGGATCAATAGACATATCTAAACATTGACTAAAACTAGCAAAATCACTTTTGCTAATACTTGTTTGTGTATTTACTGTTTGTAATATTTTCTGTTTTAATAGCATATTAGTGCGACCAAAATAATTTTTTAAATCCCGCAATTCATTATTATCATCATCAATAATAGAATAAGAGTCTAACAGTACTTCTAACTTGCTTATAAATATATCATCCAGTTTATAATAATTATTATTATGATATGCGTCTATAATTATACGAATCGCTTCCACATTATTAATTATGGCAAAGTTAATTGGCATAATTATAGTATTATTTTTACTCACACTATGTATTAGTTCAATAAACATTGAAAAATTATAGACTTTGCCTTCATTTTTGAGTGTTTCAATTAATTCTTTTATTGGTTTACTTGGATCAAAGTTTTGCGGTTTATCCATGCATAATCCTTTTAATTCATCGTCTATTGGTAATTGATTTGAAAAGTTACAAAAATAGATAAATGCTTTGTATATTAACTCCTCGCTAAATGCACTATATTGTGTTATAATTTTTTGTTGACTATTTAATGGAACATAAATTTGCGACGAATATGTTAAGTTGTCTATTCCTTTAAGTATATTATTGTAAAAACTTGCTAAATTATTATAATCTATTATACTTTTATTGGCGTTTGTGAAATATTGTATAGTATTTTTGTGTGAATTACAGCACGCGTTTTCCAAAAATGGATTATCATTAGAATTTTTTAATAATGGAGTATTACTTTTTACGACATTTTGAATTAATTCTATAATATGATTTGCACAGCTAATTGCTTTTGATTCGACCAATTCTTTAATATTGTTTTTTGTACCTCGTGAAAATGTATCATATAAAGTATTTTTAAAATTCACATCTAACGGCTCTAATGATTGAGAGTCTATTTTAATGTCTATTAGTGGAGGATTAAATGTATGCCATATGTTAATTGATAAATATTCGGGTATTGCATTACTTCTACTATCTTGTGTTAATAAAAATTCGCGTTTTTTGTTTAAGTGTTCTCCTAGTTCTTTATTTGGTATAATGTATTTTGTAATTAATTGTTCAATGTTTTTAATTAATGTATTTTCCGACATTTTTAATATGCTATTCCACGGTACAATTGAACTTTTTATTTTATTTGCTATACAAGCTACATAGGCGATTGACGTCTTGTCTTGTTCTCCATCTAACGGATAACCTATAAATGATTTAATACATCCAGGAAATGTTTTCTTTGATGTTAATGTTGGAATATTTATTTGAATTGCATATACTATAAATGCCAATGTTAATAATAATAGTGAAGAATTATACATATCGTCATAACTCGGATTATTTTTTGCTTTTCCTTCTTTTTTAGCTGTTTTTAGCAACATTTCTTCATATTTTTGTTTTGTTGGAATGTTTGAATTTAAAAGAGCCAGTACATTATTTATTATAACTTCATGATTATGTGATATGTTTATTCCTATCATTAAACTGATTGCTTTTATAATATTTATAATCATCTGAATGTTTGGATTTAATGATTTTGTAAGGGGAGCTGTATTTATAGCATAATCGTTTTCTACAAGTTCACGACTAAATATTTTAAAACCTTTCTCGTCATATCCTTCATCGTTGTCAAATTCAATGGTTTTTATAATATATCCACTATGTTTATCTACCCAAAAATTATTATCATCGCTAATAGTTCCTTGTAGTGCACATATTGTATCTAACTCTAATACATAATTTTGCTTTGTTAAAAAGGCATTTGCCAATCTTAATAAAAATTGTGGCACTAATTTTACTCGCGTTTTTATGCAATATAACCAAAACACATTTTCATCATTTATAGCATTGCGTGTATAATTCAAACAAAAACGTTTTAACAATTCATATTTTAGAGATAAATCTTTTATTTTTAATAAAGTATCTCTCACGCTCTCGTACGGAGAGCTCAATACTTTAGATTCATATACTTGCTCTAAACTCAATAAATAATTGTTATTAATTTCTCTCTTAGATTTATTGAGGCTACTTAATTTTTCTATTCTGCGTTTAGCATTTTCATAATTATTATTTATTTTGCCTTTAATTTCTTCTATGCTAAAATTATATTTGATTTGAAATGTTTTTAAGATTTCATCAACCTCAACATTAATATTTGACTTTTTTGCTGTATTTATTGAATTACACTTATCATCTTTGCTTATACAATCTTTAGTTGAATCGCAAAATATTTGATTATTTTCAATATAAAATTTGTCTTCAAATTCCGGATCTAATATCCATATATTATTTTCACGCTTATAAATATAGTTTTTTGAACTTATTTTATCTTTTAATATTGCATAATCACCATCTATTATTTCCCGTTTTTCTTCTATTATTGATTTGGCCTCTCTCATGGCTTTGGCTTTGGTTAATTTCATAATAGTCATTAGTTTAGTAGTTAAAAACTCAAAAAACGCATTATTGTCCATGGTTTTATTTTCATTTTGAAACTCGTTTAACATACTATACATAGTGGTATCGTATATTGAATCATAAAATATTAACTTATTATTATCATTTTCGAGAGATTGAAGGGTCTTATATGCTTTACTTAAAACATAAGTTTCACAAGTACTTTGAACTTCATCTAGCTCTTTTAGTAACATGTCTTTTGATGATATTTGGCTGTCTGGATTTGCTGGATTTGTTGGATTTGCTGGATTTGCTGAATTAACCAATTCTTTTTCGCGTGCTTTAATAAAATTATCAAGTAAATTTCCAACAACTAAATCCATTATATTTTTATTTAATGATTGTAGGAAAAATTCACCACAATCAACATTATATAAAAAGCTATATAATTCTTCATAATTATTAAATAACTCTTCTTTCATATTGTAAAAATTAAACAATTCGTCTTTTAAATCTTTTGCTAATAAATCAAATGAAAAAATAATATTTTCATCTCTACTTTTAATTGCATAACTATTTGTTGCTTTTATATTGAGCAAAAATTTAGTAAAATTTGCTTCATTAGACTTATAAAGTCTTTTATAAACTTCAATATTGTCTTGAACAATCGATCTTATAAATTTATAATCGCCATAATGTAAATTGTTTAAATCAATATTTAAACCTTGTAAATCATATATAAAGCCAGTTAAGCTATATTTGCGATGCATTAGCGAATCAGGATTGTATAACGCAATATATTCATTTATTAATGCTTTGTTTGTTGGAATAAATGATTCCAGTAAATAGTTCATCTTTTCCAAATAAGGCAAGTCTAGCGATTTATCAATTGTAAAATAATTAATAGTTTTTAAAAAGTTATTATTATGTATATTGGTATGACTATTTACATAAGTATTAATATTATTGTTTTCTAACACATATTTATTATAAAAAGTAGTATTATTTAAAAAATCACTAATATTTATAAAATCAATATTTAAATCTGCTTTGTCGTATATAGTTGTATACTTTGTGTTAGTAAGTGAAAACTTAAATAATGGTAATGGTAAAGTAAGAAAGCCTATTATATTCACATAATCATTTGGCGTTAATTTTGTGGATTTTGTAAATTTTTTATTATTAACATAATGAGATGATAACATAGTTAAACCTTCATTATATACATCAATCATAAAACGGCTTTTTGTCAAAGAACCTTTAACTATGCTATAATTGTAAAAATCATCAACAATATCATTTATCATCATTATTTGTGTGTTAACATTTATATTTTCGGGACTGTTATTTGAATAATTATCAAATAATTTGGAAAGTGCGTTTATATGCTCTTTATAATTATTTATTTTCTCTTTTGAACTATTATTTACCCATTTTAGTGCTGTAGATGTTAACATTTCAATAAATTCTCCCATGGACTGATAATTGAATGCTGTTTCACCCGTTAAATCATCTTTATTATCTTCATTTTCGCTTATTAGTAAATTTCGCGTATTGTCTAAAACTGGAAATAAAAAACTCATTTTTTTGTTTAAATTAAAAATTTGGTCTTTTAAATATTTATAGTGCTCACCGCGCTCAATTGGCAGCATTGGATAATTATTTGCATCAAAATTAGAATAAGTGCTGCGTAATTGTATATAGTAATTTATTTCATTATGAATTTGTTTTATTACATTATCAGTACGTTGTTCTGGTAAATAAGCATTTATTAATTTATCTAAATAATCATTTGTTTGTTTATCTAAACTATAACGTTGCTCGTCATCCGAAACATTTACTTGATGTTCTAAATCATCTAACTCGACACCAAGTTCAATATTATCAATTATTATTGTTTCAAGTAATTCTTTTGAGTCATAACTTTTTAAATCATAATCTAATTCGCTATTTGGGTCTTGAACTAACACTGCGTCGCTCGTGCTAATTTGAGAGGGGGTTAACGATTTCATTTCATCATCTAAACTTGCTAATTGTGTTTCATCTACTTTATCTCGCACAATAATTTTATCAATATTTAAATTTTCAGGAATACCAGAATAAGCAAAATCAATATATATTATAGTATTTTCGGGTAATAATGTTACTTCAATCATATCATTTTCTATATTGCTTATAAAGCCATTTACAACTTTTGGCAATGGTTCTCCAAAATAAATAGATATATATTTTTTTATAGCTAAGTTATTTTGTACAATAAAACTTGGACTACTAGCCCTACTTAAAATAATTATATTTGCTATTGACTCTTCTTGCAGTTTTCCTAATTGTGATATAGTTAGAGTTAATGAACTATTGGAGTTTAATAATACAATTTTAGCACTATTTATAAATTTAATAAAATATATTTTATCATGTAATCCGCTATTTGTTGGAGCATCTAATTGAATAATATCTCCCAACTGAAGATTTAATGAACCTACTATTTTAGGAAGTTCGCTATTTGACATTTTACTTTTAATAGTAGTCATAATATATATTTATAATAGTATAATAAAAATTATAATAAGTTTAATTTTAATACTACTTTTTGTTTCTAGTTTAAAGGTTTAAAGGTTTAAAGGTTTAAAGGTTTAAACCGTTTAAAAGTGTATATTTAAATGGTTTAAAGATAAAATTATTATTAATAATATTATCATTATTACATGGTAAACATTGTAAATTCAATTAATCTTAATGTTACACATGCTTTGACAAATAAAGACAATTATTTTAATGTTAAAAAATACACATTTAATAATAATGAATACAAAATTATTAGATATAATAAAGCAAAATTAAAAGAATTGGATATTAATGTTGATCATGAAAAAGTTATTACTATTTCTAAATTTAGGTCGGTCATTATTAGAAACAACAAAGTTGTGTGTTTTGCACCCGAAAAATCAGTAGATTATTCATATTTTGTCAATAAATATAGTGCTGAAAGTAGTTGGTTAGAAGATTATATTGATGGTACAATGATTAATGTATTTTATGATAATATTAAGGAAACTTGGGAAATTGCCACACGCTCTAGTGTAGGAGCTAACATTGTTTTTTTTAATGATGTAAAAAATTATAAATATTTTGATAATAACAATTATTTTAAAGACTATTATAATCTCACATTTCGCTCTATGTTTTTTGAGGCATGTAATAGTAATAATTTTGATCTTAATCTTTTAGAGAAAAAATATGTATATAGTTTTGTTTTGCAACATCCATTTAATCGAATTGTTACAACTATTAGTGCTCCAACCATTTATTTAGTTAAAATATATGAAATTACACACCCTATTAATAATGTATTGAGCAGTGATAATCTTAATCATGTTATTGTTAATGAAATTGATATTCAATCACTTATTAATGTTCCGCCATATATATTTCTAAATAGTACTGTTAAATTGGTTGGTAAATATCCAGTATCTAATTTTCAAGAAATTAAAGACTTTTATGAATCAAACAACGCATCCTATCACTGTGTTGGGTGCTTTTTATACAGTAAAGACGGAACTCGAAGCAAAATTAGAAATGTAAGTTATGAAGAAGTTAGAAAGCTTCGTGGAAATCAACCGAAATTACAATTTAATTATTTATCCCTAAAACAGCAAAATAAAGTTAAAGAATTTTTGCAATATTATCCAGAACATACTTTAATTTTTAATAAGTTTAAGATTGCACTCTATCATTATACAAGCAATTTATTTATGAATTATGTTAGTTGTTTTATTCGTAAAGAAAAACCATTAAAAGAATATGATTTTGAATACAAAACACATATGTATAAACTGCATGAAAAATATAAAAATGAACTAAGACAAGAAAAGAAAATAGTTGATAAAAAATTTGTTATTACTTATGTAAATAGTCTTCCACCTTCTCAGCAAATGTTTCTTTGCAATTGTAAAAACCATAAAACATCAGAGACTAATGTAGTTGGGGCAGCAGGAAATTGTTGTGTCGACACTGCTACTACTAGCATGAATGTGTGTCCATCATCACAAATGACAAGTAGTTCGAATGTTGAAGAATGTAAATGTAAATGTGAAGGCGGTGAATGTGAAGGCGAAGAAAGTGATTGTGAAGAAGGTGATTGTGAAGATGTTATGGTTTATTAGAATTAAAAAAGAAATATTATACTTTTTATAGCTTTTTATATTATTTTCAAAAATTATTTAAAAATAATATACTATAATAGTGTATACATTATGGGAAACTTTTGTAGCTTTTTAAAGAAAAAAAGTAATAATGAACCAATTAACACTAACAATAGTCCGTTCTTAAAAAATAATGATGCAAAAATAGACATATACTTAGATGAAGACGATAACAAGGACTTGCCTGCTTATAGTCAAGTATAGCACTTATTTTAATCATAGCTTTACACACGGTACCAAGTGGATGGATTAATGGCTGCGTTCAACGCCCGTCTTGCCTCCTTTGCAGCACGTCTTCTTTCTTTTTTCAGTCGCATTAGCAATGCTGCATCTAAAGCAGCATACGTGGCATCCAAAGCAGCTAGACGCGCTGCTCGCCCTCTTGCTGCTGCTTGTATGATTGTTGCTGCCCGCTCTTTAGCACCCCATATTGCAAACTCATCAATAATGTTAGTGTCTTCATCACCAAAGAGATAATTCGTTCTTCTTGTGGGATGTATGTAAACTCCAACTTCAGAGTCATCTGAATCATAAGATTCGTCCGTGTCTGTCTGTGATGCTGCCTTAGTTGTTGTAGATTCCCGTTCTTGTGCCTTTGCTTCTGCCCATATTAATGCTGCTTCCCATGCCTCTTCAGCCGAAATAGGTTTGGGTTTAAAAGAGACGTTTATGTGCGCCCCGTATACCTCTTTCCAACGTTCGCACGGGTATTTAGTCGCCTCTTCACATGCCTCTTGATATGAACGGTGTTTAATAATATTTTTAGCATCAAGAGGCTGTAGTTGTGGAATTGGAATTACTTGCGTTGTTTTTGCTTCTTGAAAGCAAGACTTAACAATACGCTTTGCCATTCCAACATAGCAATTCATTATTTGTTGCTTTTAGTCTTATTACTTTTAGACTTATTACTTTACTATAAAAAATATATCAATTTTTTTTTGCTATACTATATAGTATATTATATAGTATATTATATAAATTTATTAAATAAGAAAAAAGAAAAAGACTATTTATAAGGAATTTCAACATCAATTTTTTTAACTAATACACAGGGTTTAGTAGGAGGTTTAACAATGCCTCTATGCATTTTTTGCTTTTGCGATAAACAATCATAATGAACTTTCATATAAATTGTTGTGCTGTTTTTTGTTACTGCAATAGTGTAAAAAAGAACCATATATAAGTATAGTTTATATACTTTTTATATACTTTTTATATACTATTTCCGTATTTTTATATATTATTTCCATAGTTTTTATAAAAATATAAGCTGTTCATTATTTTGAAGCAAAATATTCTTTAACAGAATTAATTACTAAAATAGCAGCATTTACACACTCTTCCAGGTTTAATAATATGTCTTCTTTAGTAATTTGTGTTTTATAGGAACATTTAATAATACTAAATGTGTCATGTGGATGTTTTTTTAGAAAACTTACATAGTTCAAAGTCTTTGATTGTAAAAAGTACTTAGTGTAAAAATTATATTCAAGAATTTTTCCAATACTATAGTCTTCATTTTCAAGAGTAATAGTATAACAATTTTCCATAGTATCTTCACATAGACTAATAAAATCGTTATTTACTTTAATTTTTTCTAATGAACTATATAGTTTTTTAATCAATATTGCCGCTGCTAATTCTACAATCTTAAAATTATTATATACTCCTAATGTTTCTACAATAAAATCGAAGCTATCTTCAATGAAAATACGCTTGGCATCTAAAATCAACCAATCTTTTTTAATAGTTTCTATTTCTTGTTTATTATATTTTGTTGCTAATTCTGTTGCTTTTAATTCCCATGCATCTTTGATTTTAACAGTGTCCAATGTATTACCATAACTACATGTGCTTACTACATTAAACATGCCATCATTTTTAGCATTACTTACGCTAAATTTTGCTTCTAAATGAAGACGTTCCTTATCCATGTTTGATGCTATTTGTGGTCTTAACCTTAATAATTCTACAAAATCTCCACTAATTGGATCTGGAGGAAATATTTTTCCTACTTCTGCATTGGTCAAATATTTATTTGTTTTAATATTTTTGATTTTGAAATCTTCACTTGTAACATAAATAATTGTATTTGCATCATTTGCCTTGTTTACTTCTAAAATATAGTCTTCATATGGAAAGTCATCCGGACTATCAATATGAATTGGAATACTGCTTAAGCGCTGTTTGAGTAATTCATTATTTAAACGCGATTTATTAGTGTATATTGAAACATTATTTTTTTCATATGGATAACTTTCAATTACTAGTGTTGGAATTTCTGACAAAATAATTCTACGCAATCCATTTGCATAACTAACATTTACATTACTAAGTGTAAATGTTAATGTACCATTTTTTTCATCAACATCAGATATGCGCGCTTTAAACGACATTTTATATAGTATAATAATAATTAGACTTTATATTTTTCAATTTTTATTATATTTTTATTTAATTTATTTAATTTATTTAATTTATTTAATTTATTTAATTTATTTAATTTATTTAATTTATTTAATTTATTTAATTTATTTAATTTATTTAATTTATTTAATTTATTTAATTTATTTAATTTATTTAAATTATTTAAATTATGTAATTAATTTAATGTATTTAGTTAAAAATAATATTAAAAAATATTGCTAAAAGTAATATAAATAACATGGGTTCAATATTATATTATAGTAATTATTGTGACAATTGTAAAAAATTATTAACACTTTTATCTAAATCAGGACAGAAACATACTATTCATTATATATGTATTGATAAACGCATCAAAAAAAATAATACAACTTATGTTGTTTTAGAAAATAATCAAGAAATATTACTTCCACATACTGTTAGTGCTGTTCCTGCATTAATGATAATTAATCAAAATTATAAAGTATTATATGGTAATGATATAACTGATTACTTGAAACCAGTAGAGCAGGCTATAACAGAAAAAGCTACTAATTACAACGGGGAACCAAGCGCATTTAAATTTGACGGAATGTCATGTGGTGTAGTTTCTGATAATTACAGCTTTTTAGACCAAAATAGCGATGAACTATCAGCAAAAGGTAATGGAGGATTAAGACAATTATATAGTTATGCTACTATTAATCAAAGTGATAGTATAGAAACGCCACCCGACGATTATGTTCCTGATAAAGTAGGGGAAGTAAATATTAAAAATTTAGAACAACAACGCAACTCCATTAATTAACGTTTTTTACAATAATTTTTTCTTTAGTGTCTTCTTTTTTTTGTAAATCTACGATGCTTTGTCTTTCTTCCTCCTTTTTTACTTTTTTTTCTGCTTGAATATTCTTTTGTTTTATATATATCCTCATATTTTGGCAACGTAGGCAATTTACTTAACAAACTTATTATTGATATAGCATTTAATTGATTTATATCACCTAATTGTATATTAAGTTCTTCAATTGCATCATTAATAGTATTAGAATTTCTTGCATATTCTTCATACTCGTCTTTAGTATTTATAGTGTCACCTGTAGTTGCCTGATCTTCTAGAAGGTTTATTATAAGTTCTAGTCGTCTAGGAATATGTTGTTTAGGTATTACAAGTGTTCCATGTTGTATATTTTGATAATGTGGTAACAAATTTTCGGCGTTAAATATTTGTTCTACGACCTGGTGAATATAATTATTCATTTCGGGTGTATATTTTGCCGAATATATAGGTATAGTAAATTTTGATGCCATAGTAAAAATTGATGCCATATTTATTTATATATTACTAAATATTATAATTTACTATTTAGAATGGTTTTTTTACCATCTTTATAATCGTCTTGATTTTCTTTTTCTTCGTTTTGTTCCGCCAATTCTACTTGACCACATACTCTTAATTGCATTATCTATAGTTTCCGGATTAACTTTAAGTCCTAATTCTTTAATCTGTTCTCTTGTTAGTTCAGTACCACCTTTTTTGCTACGAGTTCTATGTTTCCTTTTAGCACTTCTTTTGCTTTTATAGCCCATTATATATTACTAAATATTATTATTTGCTTTTATAAAATTATAATAGTGCACTATTATAAATGGACAAAAACATTTATTTATTTATTCCGTTAGTTTCTGTTAATAGTGTTGCTTATTTTTATCCAATATCTAAAGATAGCGGAAAGGAAGTATGGTTTAGGCCACCGCCCTATGTTTTTATGATAGTTTGGCCAATATTATTATTATTAATTGGATATTCATGGTATTTAAGACCCTATTTAGTATATTATTATGCATTTTTAACCTTTCTTCTATCATCTTGGTCTATTGTATGGAACTATAATAAATTTTATGCTTTTATACAAATTATTAGTACATTATTATTTACATTATTTTTAATATTATACAAATATGTTAGAAAATCCTCTATTTTATTAGTGCCGCTCTTTTTATGGTTAAGTTTTGCTAGTTTGCTTAGTTTTTATAGCATCTAATAGATTGGTTTTTGTTTCAAGTTTTGTTTGTTTTGTTTATTTTGAATTATTAATTAACAATTTACAGTTTATAATTAATAACTAATTTTTTATTTAAAGTTATAATACTACCTTTATTAATAATGACTACTATTAGTAATAATGACGCAATAATATTACTTAATTTTTACAAAATTATTAAAGATTTACTAAATGATTTAAATACTAGTTTTAGCGACAAAACTACTGCAAAAATAGCAAATAATCATGATTATCAAATTATTATTAATTATAACTTGCCCAACTATAGTAATGATATTAATATTGATGAATATGTTTCTAACATTGATATACAAACCATTGATAGTGGGTTCTTTAAGTCACTTAACAATATATATACATATTGTAAGACAACATTTGCTTTAAGAAGTATTGATATTTTATATCAAAATGAAGATATTTTTTTAAACAAACCAAATGTTAAAACACATAACAATTTAGAAGATAGTAAAAATATTATTAATACTGTCTTTTTACCTGATATTGATTTTTCTGATTTATATTATGATGATACAAGTATTCAAACCAAACAAACATTATGGAAATATTTGCAAGTTATTTTATTCAATATTATTACTTCTATTGATGATGTTTCTTTTTTTGGTAACTCTTTAGAATTACTTAAAATTATTGATAGCAATAAATTTTCATCCAAACTGGAAAGCACAATTGAAGAGTTATCTAAAATGTTTTCATTTCCAGCAAAAGAAAAAAAAAAGAAAGAAACAACTAAAGACAAAGATAAAGACAAAGATAAAGACAAAGATAAAGACAAAGACGAAGATGAGGATACGGATAAGGATAAGGATGAGGATGAGGATGAGGATGAAGATGAAGACGATGATGAAGATGACGAAGATGATGATGAGGAATCTAAAAAGAAAGCTAAAGACAATAAAAACAATGCATTTTCCAATATAGATATTAACAAAATGTTTGATATTTCTATTAATAATATTGGAGGAATTTTTGATGAAATGCTAAATGATTTATCATCTAATTTTAATAACAAGAATGAACCAGATGCAAATAAAGATTATGCTATTCCAGATAAAGATGAATTATTTTCTCACATAAATAAATTAATAAATGGAAAAATAGGTTCTTTAGCAAAAGAAATAGCCGAAGAAACTACAAAAAATATTGAAATGGAAAATATTGGTGATATGAACAATGTTAATGATGTATTAAAAGGATTTATGAAAAACCCTGCTAAATTACTGGGTCTTATTAACAATATTAATAATAAAATTTCTAGCAAAATGAAAGATGGTTCTTTAAAAGAAAGTGAGCTTTTAGAAGAAGCTGCTGGTATTTTTAAAAACATGAAAAACATACCAGGAATGGAGAATTTTAATGATATTTTAAAGTCAATGAATATGGACAAATTTATGCCTAAAGGTGGAAAAATAAATCCAAATGCTTTTCAGAATATGATGGAACAAAATGTTAAAATGTCTAAAATGAGAGAAAGAATGAGGAAAAAGGCGGAAAATGCCAACGAAAAAAACAATGAAAAAGGCAATGAAAAAAGCAATACTAAAAATACATCCTCAGACAACATCAAATTAGATGATTTGACAGCCAATCTCTCATCTTTAATGAATGAAATGAATAATAATACAAGTTTTATTGATTCTATTATAAAAAATCAGAATAATCAAAATTCAGCAAAACAAGGTGTTTCACGAAATAATGAAGACAACTCCAAACGAAGAGAAAATAATAAAAAAAAAGTAAATAGGAAGAAGTAAATAGGAAGAAGTAAATAGGAAGAAGTAAATAGGAAGAAGTAAATAGAAAAAAGTAAATAGGAAGAAGTAAATAGAAAAAAGTAAATAGGAAAAAGAAAAAATAAAATTAATATGCAAAAATAATTATAACATTAATATAATATAATATATGACTTATAATACTATAGAGCCAAATATATCAGAAAAAGAGGGTCAACTAAAAGATACAATAAAAGCAATTAATATTAATGCTGCTATTTCTAATGAATTAGCAAATGAAGATGAAAAAATTGCTAATAATACTATTTGGTATGATAATCCAGCACTATTATTTAGTACTAAATATATAACTGAATTATACCCAAAAGAAAATATGACTCAAGAACAAAAAATAAATGCTATTACACGACTCATTATTATTTTAACATTTGTTGGATTTGTATTTTTAAATAATACTAATATTCTTATTAGTGGTATAATTTCTATTTTAATTTTAATTTTTTTACATCATACACTTAAAAAAAGAAGTAATAATACTAAAAATAACATGAATGAAGCCTTTTCTAATAATGCAGCATACGCACAAGTCAAACATAATTTTACAAATCCATCAGTACAAAATCCAAACATGAATATACTATTGCCAGAAATTCAAGATAATCCAAATAGACTTGATGCAGCCCCATCATATAAAAAACCCGTTGTAGATAAAATAAATGAGGAAACCAAAAAGTTTATTTTAAGTAATTTTGATAATTCGGAAAATATTAGGGCAAAATTATTTAATAGTGAAACAACTCAATTTGATAGTAATAACTTTGATTTTGAGCAATCAATGCGACAATTTTATACAACTGCAAATACCAAAATTCCAAATAATCAAGAAGAATTTTCAAAGTTTTGTTATGGAAATATGGCATCTTGTAAAGACGGAGATGTTGAAATGTGTTCGAGAAATATGCCCAGGCATATTATGTCATAATTAATATTACATTTTATTTATACATTTTATTTATTACATTTTATTTATTACATTTTATTTATTACATTTTCAAAACAATTAGTATACTTTAATAAAAATATTATATTAATTTAATATATTAAATTAATATATAATGACTACAACTACTGCTTATCCATATTCGTTTGATGCAATGTCTAGAATTGGTAATGATAATCCTGCAATTGACCAACGAAATATTCAAAACATCAATAATGCTAACTATAATTTAGAAAATTATTATCCAGCCTGTCCCATGTCAAAAGCACAAGATTTTGCTTTAAACCAACCAAATGTATTTTATAATGGTTCACATGAAGGAGGTATTAAAGGATGTGCTATTGAAGCTAATAATGAGTTAAAATTTACACATATTACTCGTCCGGCTTGTAAATTAACATTAAATCCGCGACCATTTTTAACTGTCCCATATTTAGGTAAAGGTTTAGGCGATATTGAAACCGAGTTTCAATTAAAAACAGGACACAATGACATTAATAAAAAAACTATTAACAATACTATGGAACAATGCTTTAACAATAATGCTAATTATCCTTTATTGGACAATGTAAAACAAACACTGACTAATAGCGCATATATAATAGAGGACGATGCAATGAAAGGATGGCAGCGTGGAGGTATGAGCGCGCGCGAATTTGCTCGTAGTCAAGATAGTAAGCATTAAATAAAAATAATTAGTATTACTTATTTAATAAGTAATATTAATTTAAAGAAAAAAAAAAGAATAAATTAGCAACGCCTTTTAGAATACTTATTTTTATAACGTCTTCTTTTTGTTTGATTAACTTTTCTTCTTTTTTTAAAATATGTTCTTCCACCAGAAGAATACGCATTTTCTTTCTTAACCATATCTTGTAATTTTTTGATATAGATTTCAATTTCATCCTCTTTATCTGTGTCACGTCTTATCATGTCCATAGTAACTGTTTCTTTTGAATAAATCCATTTACCACCTTTTTCAATTATTGCCATAATACGATCTTTCTCATATGTATGTATAGTATCACTAGTAATTGTTACCGGAAACATCATAATATCTAAACTAATTGTTGTACATGTATATTCTTCGGGTACTTCTTCTTCTTCTTCTCCTTTACTTTCAAGTATTTTATTATACTCTATATGTAATATTTTAAAACGACGTCTGCTTCTCTCTGCTACTTTTTTAACATCTTGTGATGATAAATAGTGAATATTTTTATTGTATATATAATCTCTATCGTTTATTTCTGATATTACTTTTCCATCTTGTGGGAGTATATCTTCAAATGTGTTATTTGTGGTATTTTCAAAGTACTCTCCAAGATTATATAGACATATATGTTTAATATAGTGTACACTATTATCTTTCTTCGTTTTAGATCTACTCCCTTTATTCTTTCTAGATCTACTAAACAGCGTATTTTGAAGTTTTGGAAATAATTGTCTAATTCTACTCATACATATATATAATAAATAGCAATAAAATAAATATTATAAAATAAATAGCAATTAAATAAATAGTAATTAATTAACTATAACTAGCATTATTAGTTAGTATGGCTACAAGTAATAGTAGTTTTTTTGACAATTTTAAAAATATAAATTACAATAGTGACTTTATATGTACATATAAATTATTAGAAGACGAAGAAGATGATTGTTGTAATTTATGTTATCAAACGCAATTATTACAAGCTTTAAATATGACAAAATTTGATGATTTTATAATAGCAAAAAATATTGAAGCTTTATATTTTTTTTTAAAAGATTATAATGAAATTGTTGGATTATTAATAGCATTAAAAGAAAAATACAAAAATAGTAGTCTGGCTTTTTTCATTGAAAATGATATAGCATTATTTCAACTACTATTTTGCTATAACAATTTTGATATATTTCATAAATGCTTATGTAATTATATTAAAGCTAAAACCGAAAACGCAAATATGTGTATTACTAAAAAATATTTTGACGAGATTTATGTATTTGTTAGTCTTTAATATAACTATTTGAACACACCTTTTTAATTATTTTTTCTTCATTGTGTTCTTTATTATTTGCAATAGCAACCAAAGCATGAGTATAATAATTTTGCTTTGACTCATTATTAAGAAAATCAGGATTTTCTTTTGTCCAGTTGCACAATGCTGAAAATTGTTTTGTTGATACCTCTTTTATTACTGTCTTTATTCTATCTTTATTTACATCTTTTTCCCATTCATCATTTTCTTTAATATATAATATTTCTCGTTTTATATCAGTGCAATGAATTGGACGTTGATATAAACCAAGCTTGTTCATATTTTCTATTATTACATTGCTTAATCCATTTACTAATCCATTTTGTTTTGTATAATCTAATTGAAGTAAACTTACTTCAATAGACCTAATAAAATCTCGCATATTTATAGCATGTTTACACTTCTCATTTAAAAATACTTGAATATTAAACTTATGGTTATTTGTTGTTATTGTGGTATTTCCCAATTTGGGTATTAGTTCTTTAATTGTATTTGTTAATTCTATAATTTGGTCTTGTTGTTTCTTTACTACGTCAAATATTAGTTCATTTGATAAATTTATTTGATTTTCACTTATATCAAGTATATTTGTTGGTGTTAAAAATGTACAGTTTTTTTTATGTGTATGTAAACTTTGTCTATATTTATAATTTTTACCGCATTCACAGGCAAAGATTAATTTGGAACCTTTTTTGTCGAAATTATGTGATTGTGTAAGTATTGCATGTTTACGTGTTAATAAATGGCGCTCATATTGACTGCTTCTGCTCGTATTATAGTCACAAATAATACAACAATAATTTTTGGAACTTTTTTGGAACTTTTTTGTCAACATTTTGTAAGTATAAAATACTTACAAAAAAAGTTCCTAAATTATTTTGAAAAAACATAAAAATTTATGCACACATTTTTTTTTCGCTTTTTTTATTTTTAAACCTTTATGGTCTAAAGTCATTTTTCGCATTTTTCGGTCTTAAAAGTGAAAACATTATAAAATTGGACATTTATAAATGTCCAATTTCAAAAAAATTCTGAAAATATATTTTTGAAAATATGCACATAATTAGCGAAATGAATTAGTCTTATGATATAACATTACAAAATTTAACATACTATTATTTTATTTATTACCATGCTAAAAAAATTATGAAAAAAAATGCGAATTTAAAAAAATGCGAATTTCTAAAAATGCGAATTTCTAAAAATTTGGTTACAATTTATTATAATTTTTACTTATTATAATAAATTTTTTATCAAGTTATGACACTAAAATATTAATGTAATACAGGGCGTTGATAGTTTTCATATACTAATGGATATGGCATAATTATTTGTTGGGGTCTATCAAAAAATTCTTTAAATTCAATGGTTCTAATGCTAGGAACAACAACATCACAAGCACTCTCTAAGTTTGTTGAACCTATTCCTCGCAATTGTGATTCAATATCAATTGCATTATTTGCTAATGCATCTCTGGATATATGGCTTGGCATATATCCTAGCGATGGAATACAATCACTTATAGGTCTTCCGTTAGATGAATGAATATAAAAGGTTTCATTCAAAATTTTCTCTTTATAAGATTTTTCTAAATTATAATTTATTTGACTATTTTTGTTTCTTGTAGATGACATAATATATATGTAATTTATTTTATTAAAATAAATTAAATAAATAAAATAAATAAAATAATGTGAATCCTGTAAATATAATACTTGTAATTTTACTGTAATACCCAGTAATTGGTTGGGGCGTATTCGTTTTCGTCATACGGATTCCTTCGTATAAATGTGCGCTTTTCTTTACCATCTTCAGTTTTTATTTCGTGATAATGAATGTTATCTATATTTCTTACATAAATGTAGAAAGTATCTTGTACTTTACTTGGCAATTTTAGAATTGCCACACTCGCGGCATAAACATCCAAAATAACATCACACATAGACAACAATACTTTAAGTACACTAACTTTTATTTGATCTGTCCATATATTAGGTAGTAATGCCGTATTTGATAAGATAATATTATGTTCATTATTTTTAAAAGAAATAAGCTTTATAGTATTATCCGGATCTTCCGGATCTTCACCTTGATCTTTTAATTTTTGTTTAATTATAGCAACATACGGTGGAGTCATGATATCTAATAAAGTTTGCATTGGAATTAGACTAATAGCCTCATACCAATATGTATCTATTAACAAACACAAAGCTATTAATTTTCTAATATTAATATTGAATTTATTTCTGCAATCATTATATTCTTTATGAGTAGGATCACCGGCTACACTTTTTACATCATTATAAGCATCAAGAGTTATAGCTGTAAATGTTTCTGCAAAATCAACATAATCTTTTTTCATACTATCACCCAAAGCTTTCAAATTTGCAGTAATTTTATAATAATCTGATTTTCCTAAGTCTATTAGGCAACCCCAAACAGAAAAGTAAAAACAGTCTCCACCCCCACCACGATCAACTTCTTTTGGTGTATATCCGTATGCTTCTATTTCTGTATCAATTTTAGGACTGGGTATTTTAAATTTTATTTCTCTTTGTGTAACTGTAGCAATACCAATAGTATCTCTTATTAACCTAGTAAACATTGTTTCTTCTGCGTCTGTTTTATCTTCACCATTAACTACAAACATAATAGCGGCTGCTTTATGCTTTTTGTTAAAATTTTCATCTTTGTACATACTTTTATCTTTAACTTCTCTTTCTAATTTTTCGGCATAGATTCTAGCTTGAGTAAGATACTCTTCGGAACCCTCGTAATAGTCTTCTAAATAATCTAACTTCTTATCAGGATTAGTTATTATATATTTAGCAAGTTTTAAGTATGTAATAAAATCACTAAGATATCCATCAAAGTTCTTCGCGTTTAAAGCGACAATAAAACCTTGCATAAATACATCATCAGAAGCCAATACATCTGCATTGGCTTTTGTATATGGCTTATCAATATCAAATATAGCACTCGCAGTAGCACTAACAATAGCACTAGCACTAGCACTAGCACTAGCACTAGTACTAGCACTAGTACTAGAAGGAGGAGGAGGCGGAAGAGGAGGAGGAGTAAGCGCCAATGTCACTGTTTTATCTATATCGGGAAGTAGCCCCTTTTCAAAAGCATAATTTTTTTCAATACTACTATTACATCGTAATTTGGATAGTAAATAGTTATTTTCAGTATCAATATAATAATTAATACTTGTTAATGCTAATATAATATAATTATATTCTTCAAAATTTATATTTTGAGTAAATTTTATTTTATCTTCTTCATATTTAATTTTATCGGCCTCTTCTGTTATATACAAATCTAAGTATTTTTTAAATTTATCTATTATTTCACCAAAATCCAAGTTTTGAGTTAGAGCATCTAGTATGCTTTTTGCTAATGCTGATATCATTTCTTTGCTACCATGTGAACTATCAGATAATCCTTTTAATATTTTTAATATTGTAATATTAAATGACGGAGAATCTTCTAGACTATCTATTTGGTCAAATAGGTGTTCATTTATCGGGTTTCCATACATTTGTTTAAAATATGCATAATATAGCATAAAGATTAACAATTTTAAAGTATTAGTGTACTTATCTTTATCTTCTATTTTATCTTTATCTGATCCAATAATTGTTAATGTAAACTCACCCATGATAAAATTATAAAATAATAAAATTATAAAATAATAAAGTAATAAAATAATAAAATAATAAAGTAATAAAGTAATAAAATAATAAAATAATAAAGTAATAAAATAATAATGACAACTCAAGTATTAGAAAAAAACAATAAAGAGTGGCTAGAATTCATTAGTTTTATTGAACGTGGTATGGGAACATCGGATCCAAAAGTGTTAGAAATAAAGCGTGATAATATAACTAATAGAAAAACCGAATCAGTAGCAGCATTTTATAAAAATAAGTTAAGAACTAGAGCAACATTTAGTAAAGATTTGTCACTAAAACAATTATTAAAAAATTCAAATTTTACAAGTGAAGTTCTTGGACAATCAATAGAAGATATGAAAACATGGACAGAAATACATAGTAATGCAGATTGGACAATAAGAACATACAATAATGCACAAGACAACATATATATAAAATGTAACCCGGTTGATGAAAATAATGTAATTATTGAATCTTCAAATAATAATATTGATAAAGTAGACAGTACTAGTCTTGAAGTATTAAAAGAAGTAAATAGCATTTTATCTCCAAATAACATAGTTGGAAATGTAGGTTTGCAAGTAGTAGTTGGAATTATTTTTTTAGCACTTGCTTATTTAGTTGGACATCTACTATTTGTTACATATCCCAAAAAAGTTATAGCAAGTAGAATAATGCCTAGAAATGTTTAATCATTAAATAATATTTAATAATATTTAATAATATTTAATACTAAACATTAGTAAAAGAGTATTAATATTAGCAAGAGTATTAACATTAGCAATCTTAATTATGTTTAGTTAACATCTGAAGCATTATGATAATTACACATTACCGGATTATACGTACTTAGACTACTAATATTATCAGGTTGTCTATCAATTTGTCCTACCATTTCTTCTTCTAAAGATTTAATAGTTAAATCTGTATTCATATTAGTCATAGCAGCCGTTTTATTGCGAGTGCTTGGTGCCATAACGCTATGGTCTGTCTTTTTTGATCGCTGTAAAAATATTATAGCTACAAATGCAAATAAAATTGCAATTAATGGATTACTATTTAATAAAAGTAAAATAGTAATAGCAAATAAAGATATATACATATATGCATTATTTACTTGAGGTGCTAAATCATATGGCGTTGAAATATTACTTATTAAATATAATATTAACACTATAATAAAGACCAATTCATAAGGTGTAATTTTTTTTAGTTCTAGCACTTCATTTTTGAAATAATTTACTAAATTCATTATATACTAATTAAATATTTTATTAAAAATTGAAAATATTAATAAAATATTTTAATCAATAATTATAATATTATGTTGAAAAAAATAAGTCCAAAAAACAGAACTAATTATATAGAAATAGTTGACATAATAAACAATTTAAAAAGTAATGACTTAATAAATTGTTATTTGGGAAATAAAGGATATTCTATTTATAAAGTATGTTTAACTACTAAAATTATTGATTTTATTAAAGCTGAATTAACATTAAAACCGGTTAGTGTTAATTCATTAACAGAAACTAAATCTTTCCCTGCATATCAAGAGTCAGAAAAAAAAATATATGTACCCCGTTATTGGGGCATAAACATGTTTGGGTTTCCAAAAACTATAAAAATTAGTTATGGTACAACCATTAATCTCAAATTCAATGGTGTTTTGAGAGATTATCAGCAAAAAGTGTTAGATGAATATTTAAAAGCTATTGATTTTACTAGAGAAGAAAAAAATAATAAAGGCAATGGTTCAGCACTTATCGAATTATGGACTGGTGCAGGTAAAACAGTTTTAGGGCTTAAAATTATTGAAGTGTTGTGCAAAAAAACAATTATTTTTGTTCATAAGTCTTTCCTAAAGGATCAATGGATTGAGAGAATAACACAATATTTACCAAATGCAAAAATTGGATTAATACAAGGCCCTATTATTGACATAGAAAATAAAGACATTGTGTTAGCAATGATTCAGTCTGTGAGTATGAAAAGTTATCCCGATACATTATTTGACAGTTTTGGACTAAGTGTATATGATGAATGCTTTAAAGGGTCTACATTAGTTTATACTAGCGGAGGTTGTGTAAAAATTTCAAATCTCTATAAATTATGGAAACAAAACAGAGCCTTAAATATTCGCAGTTACAATAGAACATCAAAGACTTTTGAATATAAACCACTTACATATGCTTGGAAGAAAAAGAGCAACCAATTTGTAAAATTATCATTAAATAATGAACATAATACTTTTGAATGTGCTATTGAATGTACCTTAAATCATAAAATTTTAACACCCAACGACTATGTAGAAGCCCATAAATTAAATATTGGGTCACAAGTTCTTAGCAAAAACGGATCTTCTAATGAACTTGTTTTATTAGAAGTAGTAAAACAAGAATTTATATTAAGTGAAGACATTATAGATGTATATGATATTGAAGTTGCTGATAATCATAACTATATATTAGCAAATATTGTGACTGATGACAAAATAACAATAAGATGTAGCCCCATTGTGAGTAATTGCCATCATATGTCTAGCGAAGTATTTAGCAATTGCTTAAAAAAATGTAATACGTTATATGGTCTTGGACTAAGTGCTACAATGGATAGAAAAGACGGACTAACAAAATTATTTAAAATGCATTTGGGGGAAATATGCTATAAGCCACCCAAAAATAGTTCGCAAGATAATGTGTTAGTAAAAGCAATTGATTTTATAGTTGACAATGATAATGACTATAATGAAGTTGAGCGAGATTATAGAGGAAATGTTAAATATACAACAATGGTAAGTAAAGTTTCTAATTTTAATAGTCGAAGTGATTTTATAGTATATATATTGGAAAGCGAACTATACATTAATCCAAATCAACAATTTATAGTATTGGCGCAAACAAAAAATCTATTAAATTATTTATTTCAAGCACTAAATCATAAAAAAGTTGCTTCTGTTGGTTATTATATTGGTGGAATGAAAACGGAAGAATTGAAAAAAAGCGAATCAAAACAAATTATATTAGCAACATATAGTATGGCCGCGGAAGCACTAGATATTAAATCGCTAACTAGTCTATTTTTAGCAAGCCCAAAATCCGATATTATTCAAGCTGTTGGCCGCATTTTGAGAGAAAAACACACAAATCCATTAGTAATTGATTTAATAGATAACCATGAAGTATTTTTAAATCAATTTACCAAACGCCGCACATTTTATAATGAAAAAAATTATAAAATAGTTCGTTCAAATAATAAAAAATATTGCGACTATATTAACCATTTAAAGACTCTCGCCTCAGAAAATGAAACAACTACATTATTAGAAGTGACGCAAGAAATGTTAGAAAATAATACAAACTATTGGAATATTTTATTACCAACTACTCGTAAAAAAAAAGGTTTAATTAATGCTACTAGCAATAACGCTACTAGCAATAACGCTACTAGCACTAATAATACTAGTAGCGAAACAATAAATAAATGTTTAATTACAATAAACTAATAATAATAATATTATTAATAATAATAATAATAATAATAATAATATTATTAATAATAATAATAATAATAATAATAATATATTATATATATATTAATGAATAATCATACTATATATACATTAACGGCTGGTGCTATAATTGTAGAAAGTGTAACATTATTTTTAATCTATTTTACTGCACTAACTAGAAAAACTATTAGGCAATGGTATAATGAATTTACACTAGGTGCTTATAGTATGGATATAACATCCGCAATAATAGGAACCTATTTAGCCACATTATTTACATCTAATTTATACTTACAACTAGTGTGTGTTGTTATTATTGGACTAATACATGATATTTCTTTTGGAGTATTTTTAAATTCTATTAATACTAAAAGCAGTAGAGTATTGGAATTCTTCAAAAAATATGCAAAAGAATATGGAAAAAAAATATTGTTTGTTGATGCACTAATATTAGTATCAACTTTATTAGTATCAAATTTTTTACTAAACAATTTTTCACTAAATAATATATATTTTATAGGAATTGTATTTTTGTATATTAGTCTCTTAACACTATACTCATTTTAACATTTGGTTTGTTTATAACATATACAAAAAACTTCTCTTTTTAGATTTATTACTCTTTTTTGATTTATAATTTTTTTTTGTCTTACTTTTACGTTTGCTAACACTTTTACTTTTACTTTTACTTTTACTTCTGTTTCTACTTACAAACATATTTTTATATGTAAATCCACCTATCATTTTATTTCAGTATACTATACTAAAATAAAATAAGTAAAATTTGTATATTATTTAATATCTACGCGTTCTTCTTCTTCCACCCTGCTGCTGCTGGCGACGAGTACGACGACGACCACCGGTAAGGCTTCTTCTTCTTCTGCGTTTTCTGCGTCTACCGCCTGTAAGCTCGGAAAAATTCATCTCGCCACCAACTTGAACAATTTCGTTTTGTAAGGTCTCCAACATTCTTTTTATATACTAAATAAATATTTTATTTTTTTTTATAATAAAATTAATTTTATTATTATTAATAATAGAATTATTAATTGCTAAATTAATTGGAATCCATTTTTTAAATTTTTTATTATAAATACATTCAATAATATGTGATTTTACTAAATTTACATATTTAGTTATATCAGTATTTTCAAACTCCTCTTCAGAATCACTTTCTTCTAATAAATCTAAATTTTTATTTTCCCTAATATTTCTAAATAAACTATTCATAAAAACACTAGTTTTATAAGTATCAATTAAAGCAAAATCATAAAATACTTCTTTATTATTTTCTAATATATATAATTTATAAATATCTTGTGCAATACACGCATACACTTTAAAATTTACAGGGACAGATTTCTCTAAAGTATTATGATTAATATTAATTATAAAGTTGCCCATAAATTTAGTATTATTATAACAAGCAATACTATGTAGTTTATAGTCCAATTTATATATATATTTAAAAATATTACTATAATTATCTAAAATTATTCCTAAATATATCTTATAATTATTGTTTATCAATAATGGCATTACATGTTTATACAAATTTAATTTACACATAAAATTATTATACTCATTAAGAGACAATTTATCCAAGTTAAAACAGTTATAATTCAATACATTATCAAGCATAAAATAATGTTGAACAATTTTATTTGTATTTTTATAAAAATATATACCACCTAATAATACATTATTATAACATAAACAATTGTTATAATCAATATTATAATAATAAAACTCATTTGTTTCATGATAAATATTAGAATAATTATTAATAAATATTAATAAACACAGAAGCTCTTTTTTATAATAAGTAAACCATAAATACGATTTTTTCCCTTTTGGTTTTAATACATAATAGTTGGCATTATCTATTAAATTTGGAATATTAAAACTGTTATTATACAGTTTAGCATTAGGAAATCTATGAAGAATATGTTTACTATCATTAAATAATAGCAAACCATTTTTAGGTTTATTATTGTTATTGTTATTGTTATTATTGTTATTGTTGTTATTGTTGTTATTATTGTTATTATTGTTGTTATTGTTGTTATTGTTATAATTCATATTATTTACTAGTGCTATATTTTATAATAATTATTTATTTCAGTTTTATATAATAATTTATAAATATTATTTTTTGATTATGGTTTGATTTTTTGCAAAAATTCATTTAATTCATCTTTCATTGTATCGTTAGCAATATTAATTTTTAAATCATCTAAAGAAGTAGACTTAATATTAAGAGAATTAGTATTTAATTTTTCTATAGAATAAGTATTATAATAATCTTTTATTTTGGTATTAGTTAAATTATTTTTAAAAAATAAATATAAATTATGTATTAGAAAAATTAATATACTATAAAGCAATGTCCATTTTATAATATATAAAATCATAGCGTTTGTATATTAATAAAAAAATTAATATACAATTAAAACATATTAATTTTTTAATTGTTATTAGATTAATGAGATTAGTTGATTATATAGTAATAGTATACGAATAATATATATTATTAATACTTAAACAATTAATATTATGTATTAATTAATTGATGAATGATATATACTATTACATTTAAAAATACTACTTTTAAAGAAATTAAGGTAAAAAATATTGACAGTGAAAATATATACAAAAAATGTGGTTATAAATCTAATCATAATTTCAAGAAATTATATGAATGGGATTTGTCTTCTAATATTATTGAATTATGGTCTAAAGAAGATAATAATGTAAAATGTTTTAATAATCATCCACTACTAGTTAAATATAACATAAAAATAAATATTAATAATAAATGTATATTTTTATTAAAAAATAGTACAAATTATATTAATTTGGACAGTGCAACTTTTTCTGCATTTTTTAATTTACAACATGCACTAGAGTTTAATAGTAATGAAAATACTGATTTAGATATTTCTGAAGAAAAGGTTGATGACACACACTATGATGAATTTAAACATACAGAAAATTTTCCATTAAAAGAAATACTTAATACAGACAAACATATAAGTGATGAATTAGAAAGCGACACTCATTCTGAATTAAGTTATGAATTATATTCTTATTCAGATGAATAAACTATAAAACTTTAAAACTATAAAACTATAAAACTTTAAAACTATAAAAAATAAATTAAAACTATAAAAAATAAATTAAAACTATAAAAAATAAATTAAAAATTGATATAACAATATAATAAACAATTTATTATATTATTATGAGCAAATTTTACAGAAAGATAAACGATCCCGAATCTTTTAGACAAAACGTTCTTAGTAAATTAAACACTATTATTAATAATGTTAAAATCAGCGAAAATTTAGAAAAAGGTATTTATAATTATGTTTTACAAGTGTGTGAAGAAAAAAATTTATTAAAAAAATGGAGTAATGAAGCATTTGTATTGCTATATATAGAAAAATTAAGAACTCTTGTTATAAATTTGAAAAATGCTGATTTGTTAAATAAATTATTATCAAAATCGCTTAATGCACATGAATTTGTTTTCATGAGCCATCAAGAGCTACGTCCCGAATTATGGGATAGTTTAATAGAAGAAAAAAAAATAAAAGATGAAAACAAGTATACACCAAAAATAGAAGCATCAACAGATAATTTTATTTGTGGAAAATGCAAGTCTAAAAAATGTACATACTATCAACTTCAAACGCGTAGCGCAGATGAACCAATGACTACATTTGTAACTTGCTTAGATTGTGGTAATAGATTTAAAAGATAAAACTTAAAGACTTAAGTTAAAGACTTAAGTTAAAGACTTAAGTTAAAGACAAAACTTAAAGACTTAAGTTAAAGACAAAACTTAAAGACAAAACTTAAAGACAAAACTTAAATACATATTTATAAAATATCCAAGTCTTGTAATTTCCAATATTCAAAAGTATTATTCGGCAATGGTCTTTGAATAATAAAAGGCAGTACTTTTTGTTCTAGTTCCATTAATACTATTATATTATTGTCTATTATTTTTTCATTAATCTTAATATAGGGTGGGCTTCCTGTATTTAGTTGTTTTAAACGCATACCCAAGACTTTTGTCTTTTCATATTTTGTTAATAAAGGAATAGTTTTATGCAGTTCGTCTACAATAATCCCGTACTTATTTTTTGATACTTTGCATAATTCTTTGATTTCATTAAAATTTTTATATAAACACTCATTGTGAAAATTTAATATATGATTTTTTTTGAAATCATCATTAAATTTATTAAAATCACTTTCATCTAAGTCCTCAATATCATAATCATATTTATTGTATGTTGTTTTTTCACTGTCAAAAATATTCTTTTTCCCAATTTTATCATCATAGTCAAGCTTTTTATTTTCAACTGACTGTTTATATATTTTATCATCATCCGGTTTATCATCGTCATCGTCGTCGTCGTCATCATCATCGTCATCATCATCAATGTCTATATTTGTATTGCCATTTTCAGACAATTCACCATCATTACTTCCATCAATGTCTAATTCTGTTTCAGCATCAGCATCTGGGTCAACATACGCATCTTGTTCGCGTAGTTCAGCACCAGTATCAGATGAAGACGATGGTCTATTAATCTTGTCATCTATAATAGAAGTCATATATATTAAAATAACTATTAAAAAATATTTAAATCAATTATATTTTTTAATAGTTAGTTCTTTAAATTGTTATTTAAATAGTTAGGTTAGTTCTTTAAATTGTTATTTAAATAGTTAGGTTAGTGCTTAGTTTGTTTTCCAAATAAAATCACAATGACTGCATAAATATAAATATTTCATGGCAGTATTATCATACCTAATATATATAATTTCTCTCATAATTGTATCAAACCCATCGCTATTTGTTTCGCATGTACTATTTGGACATTTAATACTATTGATTCGTGGTAAAGTAATATCTAATTTTGTATATTTATTAATATGAACATTATATTTATCTTCTGTTTTATTAATATTTTCTTCTAATATACACTTATTTACATCCAAAATTTTATCATCAACATTACCACAATTTCTACAATAATAAACTATTTTATCACACTCTTCTTCTTCCAATTTAATATAATACATATTGCTGCAAGTACTACAAAAATTCATAGTATTATAGTATATAATATATACTATTTAAATAAATAAAATAGTAATCAATTTTACATATTAAATAATTTTCATATTTTCATATTTTCATATTTTCATATTTTCATATTTTCATATTTTCATATTTTCATATTTTCATATTTTCATATTTTCATATTTTCATATTTTCATATTTTCATATTTTTATATTATTATATTGTAATATGTTTATTAGAAAAAAATCAAACTATAACAATGCTAAAAGAATGAGTACTGAATTTTTTGAATTATTATAAATTCCTTAACATCCTAAAATTACAAGACAGTCTTTAACAAATCATATAATTTATTATAGTTAAGACTATAACTTAAGTTATAGAGCACAATTTCAAACGGATTTTTCATAGTAATAAAATTACTATATTTAATTTTATTAGCATTTATTAATTCCAATAGCTGTGCTTTATTAGTTTGAAAAGCGCTATTAACAATGGCCTTAAATTTACGCATAATTTCTATATTATGCATTGTTAATTTTTTGGGAACATTATGCTGTATAGGAAAATCATTTATTAAACAAAGTAGAGTAACTATTGAGAATTCAATATTTTTATAAAATACTAAATAATCATATTTATTTAATTCATAATGATCTTCTCTTATTCCTGGTTCGTTTAATAGTGGATTACTACACAATACACTAACTAGTGCAAATAATATTGAATATATTGATTGACACGAACTCCAACTTTCGCCAGACCAAGTATTTAATATAGATAAACATACTTTACCATTTGTATATAAATTGGGATTAAAACGCATAGTTCCATCATTTGTCAAATAATTAACTTGTGGTGGTGCAAAAGGATAATTTTCGGGAAAAATGAATTCAAAGAAATAATAACCATATGCATAGGGAGTGTTATTATTTCCAATTATTAAAGCATAACCCTTCAATACATTTTCATCATCGTGTTTATAATATATATTTTCTTTACTTAAAGACTCTTCATTAGTTATAATATATTTAACATCTTTTGCTATTCTTTTTATGGTGCTATTATTTAAGTACATAATACTAATAATATTATAACGTTAGTTTTAATACTATTTTTATAAATAATAATAATATTATAAAAATTGAAATAAAAATATATTATACTATAATAATAATACATAAGTATGACATGTAATAATACAACTAGAATATCGTCATCCAAATGGGATGAATATTTGGCTTCAAATAAGTCGGAAAAAGGCGGTATTATAACACATACAAAAATAGGTAGTAAAGAATCCAACATATATGCTGGTAGTTATAATATTACAAACATGCCTGAATTTTGGAGTAATTATTATAGTCATGTTTTTGAGAAAAAAAACAAAGAATATTTGACAGAAAAACAATTAATAGAAGATGGACCATTATTAGTAGATATTGATTTACGTTATGATAGTCAAGTAACTACACGTCAACATAATAAAAATCACATTATTGATTTGATTGTATTATATGCTAATAAACTAAATTTAATATATAGTATACCAAATAAATCAATAATCAATGTATATATATTGGAAAAACCAGATGTAAATGTATGCGAAGACAAAGTAAAAGACGGTATTCATATGTTATTTAATATAAAAATGGATAAATCACATCAATGTGTTTTGCGAAAAATGATTATTGAAGAAATTGGAAATATATGGGATAATATTAAAAATACAAATTCATATGAAGACGTGTTTGATGAAGGAATAACAAAAGGCTTTGTTAATTGGCAAGTATATGGCTCACGAAAACCAGACCATAAAGCATATAGTCTAACTTATTTTTATGAGCTAACATATATAAAAGAAGATGATGCACTAGGAATAGAAGAAACGTGGGATTTCAAAGAAATTGCTATTTCAAAAATTAACATTCAAGAACACTTGCATTTAATGAGTGCGCGCTATAATGCGCATCAAACGTTTGAACTTACTCAAAATAGTGAGTTATTAAAAAAAATAGATTATGAAAAACAACAATTAAATGTCAAGCAACGCAAACCAACTATAAATGTTGTTGATACTAAAATAGACACAAATTTGTATGATTTTGGTAAAATTAGTAATGTTAAAACCTTGGATTGTTTAATTGCCAGTTTTCTAGAGGAAGTAGCTGCTAGCGATTATGAAATAAAAGAGACACATGAATTTACTATGATTTTGCCAAAAAGTTATTATGAGTCGGGATCTTATAATAAATGGATTAGGGTGGGTTGGGCTTTAAAAAACACTCATGAAAAGTTATTTTTGACATGGTTAAAATTAAGTTCTCAATGTGATACATTTAAATTTACACAAACAGAGGTGTCGTCGCTATATAGTTTATGGAAAAATTTTGATGTTAAAAACAGCGATTGTTTGACAAATCGATCTATTATGTTTTGGGCAAAAACAGATAATTATGCAGAATATGACAAAATTCGCAAAGAAACAATAAGTTATTACATAGAACAAACTTTGCAAACTATGATTCTAAAAGATAAAGTGACTGAATTTGATTTGGCTGTTGTATTATTTCAACTATTTAAAGATCAGTTTGTGTGTGTGAGTGTAAAAAATAATGAATGGTATGAATATAAAAATCATAAATGGAATGAAATTGATTCTGGTAGCACATTGAGATTATTAATATCAAAAAAGATGCATGATATTTATTGTAGAAAATCTCATGAATTAATTGAAACAATTACTAAAAAAGAAAATAATGATGAAAACACGGAAAATTTGAAAACTCGCTCTTTAAAATTGGGGGACATATGTATATTATTAAAAACAACAAGTTGGAAAAATAATATAATGAAAGAAGCAAAGGAGCTATTTTATGACAAAAACTTTATGACCAAATTAGATGCCAATCCTTATTTAATGTGTTTTAATAATTATGTAATTGATTTTAAAGCAAAAACTCACAGAAAAGGTAAACCAGATGATTATATTTCTAAATCTACCAATATTGATTATATTGATAGTGGCGAATTAACTGGCAATAATTATTGTTCAATTATTCAAGAAGTAGACAAGTTTATTGATGAATTGTTTCCAGATAAAGAACTTCGCCGTTATATGTGGGAACATTTAGCTTCGATTTTAATTGGAAAAAATGACAATCAAACATTTAACATTTATACAGGTAGCGGATGCAATGGTAAATCAAAATTAGTGGAATTGATGAGCAGGTGTTTGGGTGATTATAAGGCAACTGTTCCTATTACATTAATTACACAATCGCGCAATTCAATTGGTTCTACATCATCAGAAGTAGTAGCATTAATGGGAGTTCGTTATGCTGTTATGCAAGAACCAAGCAAAGGTGATGTTATTAATGAGGGTATTATGAAAGAAATTACTGGTGGCGATCCTATTCAGGCGCGAGCACTATTTAAAGACAGTGTAACATTTACACCACAATTTAAACTAGTGGTTTGTACTAATGTGCTGTTTGATATTAATACTAATGATGATGGAACTTGGCGACGCATTAGAATATGTGATTTTATGTCAAAATTTACAGATGCTCCATATGAAAATGAGGACAAATTTCCGAAAGCTAACTTTCCATATCAATATTTAATCGATCAAAAAATAGATGAAAAATTCACATTATGGGCACCTGTATTAATGTCTAAATTGGTTGCTATGGCATATAAAACAGAAGGTAAAGTAAAAGATGCTAAAATTGTTACTTCGGTTAGTGATAATTATCGAGAGGCACAAGACTACTTAACGGAGTTTGCAAAGGAAAAAATTACTCGAATGCGTGAAGGAGTAATTAAGAAAACAGAATTGATGGAAGAGTTTAAAACATGGTATACAATGAATTATGGTCGAGCATCTTTACCAAATGGTAAAGAAATAACAGATTATATGGATAAACAATATGGCAAAAACAAGCGAGGTAAGTGGATTAATGTTATTATAAATTATAATAATGAAAGCGATAATGAAGAACATTAAACAAAGAAGACTAAACAAAGAAGGGCAATGTTTACAAATTTAATAGTAAATAAATTTAATAGTAAATAAATTTAATAGTAAATAAATTTAATAGTAAATAAATTTAATAGTTTAATTAAATAGCTAAACTATTAAATGAATTATCTTAAAGTTTCTACATTTTTTCTATTAACGTATTGTATGTAGAAGTATCTTCTTTCAAATTGTAAAATTCCAAATAATAAATATATCCTTCGTATATTAAATTAATTAAATATGACAATATTATTGGCGTAATTAAATAAATAAATATTAGTAATAATATTATTCTATTAGTATATTGTTTATCGCTTATAAATTTTGAAAAAATAAGATATAATACAAATAAAGCATAATATACAATTATACAATAAAAATATACTGTTTTATATAAATCGTAATTTGAAACTAAATATATATTTTTTCTATTATCCATATGCAAAGTTGATTTATAATTGTCTATTTTTTTTTGTATTGCTTCTAAAATAGCAAGTTTATTGCTAACAATATCTGTCATTGAATTTCTATCCAACAATAGTGTTTTGTGATCATTGGTAAATGTTATATAATAATTATATAAACTATCTAAATCAGACAATTCTTCTTCTAAAAATAACTTAATTGACTGTGTAGAATTACTTTGACAATCTCTGGCAAAAGTAGGAGTTGACCGAAATGCTCTATGTCTGGATTCGAGTGATTGTCTTACAAATTTATATAATCCATAATCTTCATAGTTTTCAATATGCGTTCCACGTGTTGGATTCAAATATTTCGTTATCCAACTATTAAAATAAGTTGCACTATTTGCTGCATCTCTCTGTTGTGGTGTATAAGATAATTCATTTATAGAAGTTGCAGCTCTATTAATACCACCAAACAAATCTTTATTTTCATCTATTATATCGGCAATTGTATCAACTGCTGTATTTGCACCTTCATTGCATTGCGCTATAACTTTTGTGGCCGCACTATCACAATCACAATAAGTAACATCTTTACATTGTCCAGACATAGGTTCAATATTATTTGCATTAGATGTAGTAATATTTGTAACATAACCGCTATAAGTAGTTCTCCAATCATTGTCACTTAACCTTAACGCATCAGTTACTAAACTTGCATTTGGTCCAAGCATTTCATTTACAGCAGTCAAAAATGTATTTTCAGCACCATTACTTGTTGCTTCACAACATTCTTTTATAACTCGTGGCATAACGCGATCACAATCACATTTATAACATGGGGGCGGTGGTGGTGTAGGACGTGAAGATTTATTTCCCATGCTTTATAATAACTAATATAAAACAATATATGTATTATAATTTTAAAATTAATTTTAACACTAAATTTAAAATATTTTTTATTAAATAAAAATAGAAAAACTATAAAAGGAAAACTATAAAAGGAAAACTATTAAAGAAAAACTATAAAAGAAAAAATATAAAAGAAAAAATATAAAAGAAAAGTTATCTAAGTAAAACCCCAATAGGTATTATTCTAGTTGGATTATCAAATAAGAAATCACTTGATATATTTAATGATTTACGGACTAAAAAATCTTTTGAATACGGACCGAAAGATTCAATAAGCTTATGATTTTGCAAATTTTGTAAAGATTCAAAATAATTATCAAAATTCTCTGACATTAAACATTTATTTTTAGCATAATCATAAACCATAGAACCATCGCAACAATCTTCACCAATACAAGTTAATGTTAATGAAGTCAATGGATTTTTTTTTCTAATAATTGTTCCATCTTCTTCTAATTTGGCTGCAGTTCTATCATATGGAATACGTATTTTGTCAAAATCTATATTATCTCTCATATAAATATCAATTACCTTATATAAAATGTAGACACTTACAAGAAATAATAATGTTACTAAACATATTAATGTTATATTATTTGGAAGTATATTATTTTTATTAGCAATGGCCAATGGAATAATAATAATACATGCAAATATTACAATTAAAATTATGTTTAAATATTCTTTATTAACTTTATCATTATAATTAATGATTTCAATATTTCTAAGTTTATTTTGATTGTCTTGAGTAAGTTTATCATACACATTTTTTATAGTTGAAGGTTGTCCGTGCTCATTATTTATCATGTAATCACTTAAAACATTTGTAAAAACATTGTCTTTTTTTATTAAAAATTCACTTACAGCATTATTAATTTCTTTTTGGATTAAATCTGGAGCAGTATAAACTCTAGATTCATTTAATATTTCTAGTAACAAATTATTACTAAGTTCAACATTAACCATTTATATACTTATTATAACATTATAAAATATAGTATGCTAAATACGTAATTTTCTTAATAAAATTAGAACCATAAAAAAAAATATTATTGCTAATACAGAATATACAGTAAAAATTATATTATTTGAATAATTGCTTTTTTTACTATCTTTCAATCTCTCTTCATATAACATAGTATTCTTTTTTAATTTATTAATATGATTGTCTGCATAACTTATTTCAGTAACTTTTCCTAAAGGGTCTACATATATCATGGTTTTTTATATTTTTACAATATTATTTATAAATAGTATTAGTAATATAATAAAAATAAAATAACTAAATAGTAATACTTCACTTATAATATTTGCATTGTATAAAATTAATAAAAATAGTGTTAATACCATAATAACAAATAAAAGTAAATATATACTATTTATTGAAGTACTATTTGTAAATAGTGTAGTTTGTTTACTATTTAATAAGTCTGTATTTTTATTTGTAGTAACAGAGTCGTTTATTAAATTAATAAACGATAAATCTCTCGGAGGTGTTAATAATATATTATTACTTATTTCATTATGGCTTAAAGCATGGTTCAATAAATCGGTAAATAATATATTTTTACTACTATTAAATACTCTAGTATTAATATCATTAATAGTAGTTAAAATATTATTATAGACAGTAGTTTGTTGGTCTTGTAAATAGTCATAAAAATTTTGTTCATTAATATTTGTTAAATCTAAACTAGATGCTTTTTTATGTAAATAATTTATATATGATAAATCATCAATAATATATTCGGTTTCTTCTAAATATCTGTCAATATAGTGTAATCCGGCATTATTATCTTTAAAATAATGCTTATTTACAAATCCATAACCATTATATACACCATAATCATTGTGTGGTAATATATTAGACTCACAATTTAAGGTTAAAGACAAGTCATATGAACCAGAAGTGTCATTAAATAATACACATTGTTTACTAGTTGAGTTACTTAAATCTTTCAATAAAAATATTTCACATTTTCCTTGTTCACACAATAATTCACACTCTGATTTACTTGAAACATTGTATATTTGTGATAGTTTTGAAGGTGTAATATTATAAAAATGTGTTTTTCTATTTTTACATATATCTACATATTTTTCAACATCAAAACCTTCTATTTTATTATATGCAAATTCTTTTGAGTTATAATAAAAGAAACCTATTAAATATATGTTTAAAGCAATTATAATAATAATAAAAAAAGTATACAATATTTTTTTTATATTATTATTTATATTAACATTAGCATTAGCACCTCGATTAAATTTATTATTATATTTACTTTTCATTTATACTTAATATGTTAATATATTTTATTTAATTACTTAAAATATATTAACATAATGAAATTATAACATACAAAATATATTAACATAATGAAATTATAACATTATAACATTATAACATATTAGTAATATACATTCTATAAAAAATATAAACAATTATGATTCCTAAACAATATATTAAATATATTGATGATTTATTATAGACACTATATGTAAGTAATAATATTAGTATTAATACAAATAAAAAATCTATTAATTTTGATACAAAGTTATTAACATTACTCTTCTTAGTAGCATCATTATTTTCACCATTAGAACTATTAGAACTATTAGAACTATTAGAACTATTAGAACTATTAGATTCTAAATTAGTCTTACTTAAATTAGAACAATTACATTTTTCATTTGGTTTACATTTACATTCAATTTTACTACAATTTCCATTAATACACCCTAAATAGTCTATTGAGTCAACAATAGACATGTAATAACCCGAATCATTATTTATTTGTGTTTTTTCTAATGATAATTTGTTAGTTGTTAAAGAATTGTTTTGATGAATATCAAAAAATAATTCTTCTTCACTTATAGAAGTCAATTCTGTATTATTCATAATTAATGTTAATTAATATAATAAAATATTATATTAAATTATTTCTTTCATTTTGAATGATAGAAATAATAGAAATAATAGAAATAATAAAAATAATAAAAATAATAGAAATAATAGAAATAATATAAATAATAAAAATCATAATTATTTATGCTTGAGGAGTTATTAATGCATTAATAGTAGGCGATTTTAAATAGTTGACTTTATAGTACATAAAACAAACAGTTATCATTATTAGTAACAAAATACCATTTTCCACTATTTTAAATTGTGTTAAAAAAACATTGTCATTTAATCTGCCATTATTTGCTCCACCAGAACCCAATAAATTAGTTAGTTCTTGATTTTTAATAGCTATTCTGGCATTTAAAGCTAATAGTGTATTATTATCATCCGATTTCAACAAATTAATATTTGATAAATCAGTACTAATATCATCCAAATGATTGATTAAGTCACTATATTTAGATTTAAGATTTGTTAGTTGAATATCAAACAATGCCTCATTTTCTTTTGTAGGATTACATATAAAGTTTTTAAATGTAGTATAAAGGGGTCCGCTACTTGAAATATTGCTCTCATTAATATACAATAAGTCTCTATATGATGTTAATTGGGTCAGTTTGGATGGATTATTATAATAACTAGTAGGACGAGTTCGAATACTAGCCATTACATTTAAATTACGTTCACTTAAAACGGGTTTTGTGTAATAAGCATATTTATTTTTTGGAGCATAGACTTGCTCGTCTAATGTATATTTAAAACATTTTTGACTATCAGGAGCATTGACCGGAACTCTTCTAAATAACATATTATTACAAGTGTCATTAACATTTATTTTGGGACTTGCTCCAAATAAATTGCTAAATATTTGTGCTACCACATCACCACTTATTATTGAACCTAAATTTGAAGATAGTGGTTTTGGAACATAACAATTGCTAGTACTTATATCTGTTGATGAAGATATATCATTCATTAAAAAAAAATCAGCACTTTTTTTCATAGCTTCAGCTTGACAATCTGCTACACTTGAAACAAGCGATTTATAAAATTGTGAATTTAAAGACAAATCAAAATTAGTAGAAGTCGCTGTAGCTGGTTTACTATAACACCCATTAAATTCATATAAATTAATACTATTAACACTATTAATATTATTAGCAATATCACTATTCATAATTAATATATATAATATATTAACTTTATTTAATAAATTTTACAAATTCTATAAAAGTCCGATTTTATAGCAGTCCGGCTATTTCTCTCAATTTTAACAATATCATTTGGTCGAAGTCCAATAACAATTGCAACGGGACTGAAATATGATATATCAGGAATTTGTGAATTATTTAAGATATTATACTTTTTCATAAAAATCTCTTTTTCATTTTCATTTAATATGGTGTGCTTTGGAACCATACTATGTTTTAATATATTAAATTGTAGTCTTTTAATATTTACTAATGAAATATAAATCTTTTCGGTAACCCAAATGTCTTTAATATTTTCTAACAATGTATCGTTTGGTTCATCTTTAATAACAATCATTAAATCGTCTTTTTTTTCTAATATTGATTCTAAATGAAACAAATCCTCTACAATATCATAAATATTTTGAGGTTTAATTAATTTTGTCACATAATATTTTACATAAATCTTTTTATTTGTTGCTGCATTTTCCAATAACATATCCAATTGATTATTTTCTGTTAAAATACCAACATCTGTAATACTAAAATTAGAATAATTTGCTACAGCAAATCCACGATCTTCTAATATTTCTAATAAATTTTTGCGTGAATTATAAATACTAATTATAGTACTAGTCGACATATTAAGCTATTAGTATAATAATAATATAATAATTTTATTATTATATCAATTATATTTAAAATTTAAAATTTAAAATATAAAATATTTTATTGTTTTTTATTGTTTTTATTGTTTTTATTGTTTTTATTGTTTTTTATTGTCCATCATATTTTATTGTTATACGTCTATTACTATTATCATCATTTTTTTCTGTATCTGCTTTATCTGGTTCAATGTTCGGCCGTGTTAATGAGTTATTTACTTTTAGTTGATCACTTACTTCCTGTAATTCTGGTTCTTTAATTTGCTGTGTTTGCTGTGTTTGCTGTATATCTGGTTTGTTTGAATTTACAGGAATTGTGATAACATCATCTAACTCGACTTGTGCACCATCATTATCAATGCTAATCGGTGTTCTTGATGTTTCTTCATCTTCATCTTCGTTATCAATGGCTTCGGCATCTAAATATTTTTGATATGATTCTTCAGCATTTTTAATAGATTCAATTGTTACACTACTTAAATTAGAATTGTCATCATCATCGCCATCATCACTATCATCACCATCATCGCCATATTGATTTAAATCTTTTAGTTTTAATGGTTCTTCTTCTTGTACTATACTTTCCGTGCTTTTAGCTACTTCTTCGCCTCTCAATAATGGTTTTTCATAGCGTTTTACAAATTCTGTCGTCTCTTTACTAGTTAATTGTGTTAATTTTATATTTTCGATTGTTTTAGAATAGTTCATAGAAGTTAGTTGGTCTATATTATCTTCTGTAATAATACGCATTTGAATATTCATTACTTGGAGCTCTTGCATCAATAGTTTAAAACTATACGGCACTCGTACAACGCTAAACGATTTACCATATTTGCTGATTACTTGCAAATTCATTGAATTTTCCATGGAATCTGCAAATTTTAATGGACCATCTGCAAATGGACTTATAAATACATTTTTTGACTCATTATAAATAGCAATAGTTCCACTATTATTACATATTGCAATATAATAATCATCACCTCTTTTTAACATTGATTCTTTTAAAAAACTACTTGCACCATGTGAAATAATGCTGTCTCGCTCCATTTCACCAATGCGAAGACCACCATCATTTGCTCTTCCTTGAACTGTTTGGCGAGTTAGCGAAGTTCGCGGTCCTTGTGCACGATAATTTATTTTATCTTTAACCATATGTTTAAGGCGCATATAAAAACAAGGACCAATAAAAAACTCCATACTTATTTGTTCTCCTGTTTCGCCATTATAGAATAATTCGTTTCCAGTTGAACTATAACCAATATTTTGCAATAATGATCCAAATATTTCGTGCTTCGGTCCCTTATTTACAAAAGCAGTACAGTCTCCAAATCCACCATAATGCGCACATGCTTTACCCATTAATGTTTCAACTAACTGACCAATAGTCATTCTGCTCGGTAACGCATGTGGATTAATTATTAAGTCTGGTCTTATTCCTTCGCTCGTAAATGGCATATTTTCTTCTGGAATAATTAGTCCTAATGTCCCCTTTTGGCCGCATCTGCTGCAAAATTTATCACCTTGTGCCGGTATTCGTTCTTCGCGTATTCTAATTTTAGCAATTCTAAATCCTTCTTCGCCTTCTGTTATAAATGCTTTGTCTACAAACCCCAATTGACCTTTTTTTGGAGTTATAGATGCATCACTAAAAGTGTTTGGATTTGCCGGATTATTTGTAACTTTTCCTATTACCACTTTTTTATCGTCTAATGGTGTATTTTCTGCAATTAATCCATTACTGTCTAAATGCGAATATTCATAACCTGGTTTTTTTCCAATAACATTTAACGTTTCAATATTTACAAATTTAGAATCTATATTAGTACCTGCTATTTTTGTGCTTTCTTCATATGCTTCGTACATGTTAAAATAAGTAGTATTAAACATTCCTCGTTTAATTGAACCCTCATTAAATAATATTGAATCTTCAACATTATAACCACCATAGCAACCAATAGCAACAATAGCATTTACACCATAAGTGTGCTCTTCATTATATATATATTTTAAATAACGACTTTTTACAAGCGGAATTTGACCATTATTTAAAACAACACCCATTTTATCAATGCGATTTTGATAATTTGTATTATATAAACTAACACCTTGTTTACTTTGTCCACAAGAAAATAAATCACGTGGTAGTTGGTTATTTTCAGGAAAAACAATTTGATTACCCATAATGCCTAAAACTAATGACGGGTGTATTTCAATATGAGTAGTAAATTTATTAATATGTTCAACATCCATCGCTATTAATGCACACTCTGTTTCCGATGTGTCTAAAAAATCAATAATACCACCCTTTTCTACTAACTCATCAAAAGAGTTAGGAAGACTCTCTGATTTGTCATATATATCCTTATAATGAAAAAATACTTGGTTCAACTTTATAAAATCATTCAAATTAATTGCTAGTTCTTTTTTGTCTTTATTCAATATTTTTAATGGATTAAAACCAATTAATAATTCGTTAAAATTATAATCGCGTGCTAACAATTTCTCATAAATGAATTTTGATTGATAAGAAATAACACCATTTTTTAAATAAAAAACGGGTCTTGTTAATCTTCCAGAATCACAATAAATATAAATAATGTCTTCCTTAATAGACCAACTTAAACTAGTATAAATAGGCAACAATCCAATTCTGCGATAATTTTTTAATAATTCCATTACTTCAACTGGCTTTGTTACAATACCTACCCATGCTCCATTTACAAATACTTTTGTACATTGCGCAATATATTCAATTGTACATTCTGTTAACAACTCCATAAAAAATACTGTTCGCAATAATTCAACAATTGGTTTACTAGAATATCCGCTTGTTATAGTACATCCGATTGACATATGTTTATGTAACCCCACATTACCACCATCAGGAGTATCTACGGGATCAATAATACCCCACTGCGTGGAATGTAATAAACGCGGTCCTATTATTTTTGCACTTGAATCAAGCGGCAAATTTAATTTTCGCAAATGAGAAAGAAAAGAATTATAAGATAAACGATTTAAGTCTTGCACAACTTCTAAACGCTTTGTGTGCTCTTCTGCTCCCCAGTTTCCTTTAAATGCTTTTCTAAACCCAGTTTCCAAAACTCGCTCTTTAAAATACTCAAAATAATTGTTTTCAATCAATCCTATAAAATCGTTTTGATAAATACCCTTTTTATAGTAATATTCTTTATCTATTTTTTGAAATATGTGTTTTTGCTGTAAACTATAATATTCTTTAAATAATTCATATATAAGAGTTCCCGCTAACTCAACTCTTTTAAATTTAAAACTATCGCGATCTGTTGACATCTTATCATTTTTATAAACTTGTAATAATTCTTTAACCATATATCCCAAAAAGAATGCCTTATTTAAAAAATTATTTTCTCCAATATGAGGTAATAAATAATCCATCAAAATTTCTAAAACGTGCGAAATTGTTTTTCCTTTTGTAAATGTTGCTAAATATTTTAATGCAACTTCTTGATTAAAAATATTGCCCGCATCATGTATCGATGAAATAAAAAGTCCTATATAATTTTCGTATTTTTCTAAATCTAATAAACAAATTTTAATAATATCCTTATCGCTTATAACACCCAACGCACGCATTAAAATAAATAGTGGTACTGGTTTTCTAATATTAGGAACATTGACTAATATTTGATTATTGCTATATTTGGTATCGGGTCGCAAAATTCTAATACTCAATGTGCGTATTGGTTTAGAAGAATCTTCAGATACAGACCTTATTTCTGCCGAGTGACTATATAACTCATTAAAATCTGCTTTAACATATAACATATTATCTGCAAACTTTTCTTGACTTATTAATACTTTTTCTTTGCCATCAATAATAAAATAACCACCATAATCATTTTTACATTCACCCATATTAAATTTAACTAGTGGGTCAAGACTATTTAATATACACAAATCAGAGTTTAACATAATAGGAAATTTTCCTAAATAAATTTTTTCTAGCAAACTTTTTGTTTCTACTATTTCTCCGCTTTCATTGTTTATTTTATAAATTACTTCGACATCAATATGAATTGTTATGGCATATGTCATATTTCTTAAGCGGGCTTCATTTGGAAACATAAAATGCTCTCTGTGTTCATCATATATTATTGGTTTTCCATAATATATACGTTTTCCATCAATACCACCAATATATAATTCTGCTCTATAATTGTATTCTTTTGTGGTATCATTTTGCTCTTTCATAATTAATATTGGATTCTTTTCTTTGAAAATATTATGAATCTTATTATTGAAAAAATCATTATAAGACTCTAAATGATGCTTAACTAATATGTTTGGGTCATTTGCAAAATATTTATCAATAACTAACCATGCCAATTCTTCATGACTAGCCATTTCGGTATCATTCAATTTATTAGCTTTGCTAATACTACTTTTTTTCATTATTGGTGGTTGTGTTAATTGTGTATTTGTTGACATTAATATTAGTAGTATTAATTAATATTAATATTTTATATGTTAATATTTTATATGTTAATATTTTATATGTTAATTAATATAGTAATCCCACATTAGAATATGAAACTATAATTAGTCCCAATATAACAAATAATAATATTAAAGGCAATAGCACTAAAAACCACGATACTTCTTTGTAGCCAGCTTTACATAATGAATTTAAGATAAATGTCCAAAATAAAATATAAACGGCTTTAAAAATAAATAATATATATGTATTTGGTAAATTACACTCATAAGCACCAACACAATACTTTGTTGTATTGCCAAAATTTTGTACAGCAATTACAATAAAAATAATTACTGAAATAGATAAATATACAAATGCAGGGGTACACAAATTTCTAAAGTCTTTTATAAATTTATTAAAATATGCCATTATATATATTATAATTTATTAAAATATGCTATTTTTTAATAAATTATACTAAATTGTAATAAATAGTAATATACTAAATAGTAATAAATAGTAATAAATAGTAATAAATAGTAATAAATAGTAATATACTAAATTATACTAAATAGTAATAAATAGTAATAAATAGTAATAAATAGTAATATACTAAATTATAATAAATATGGCTGATATGCAACATCCGAACTAGGTTGCATTGAATATCCAAATAAACTATTATAGGCATTAGTAATACCATCAAATATATTATAGCCTATATTTTCAAACGGTTGACTAATAGCGTTTACACCACCACCCATCATAACTTTATTTCTACTATTTGAACAACCTATTTGAACTCTATTTATAACACTGTTTTTTTTTACGTATTTTCTATGATTTTTATTTGAACAATCTTTCTTTTGATGAGTTCGTCTATGTTTTTTTTTGAATGTGGTTTTATTATTTGCCATATAGTATACTATTATATATTTATAAACTATAAATATATAAAATTATAAAATTTATAAAATTATAAAATTATAAAGTTAATCTAAATTATTAACTTTATCTATTTTAAAGACTATTTAAAAACAAAATTGATATTATTTATAAATTTATATTATAAATAATAATATATATTACTTATGTTTGCTAATCTATTACCCAATAAAGCAAATGACGCAAATGACGCAAATGAATCCAAGAAAAATGAATTAAGCAAACAATTTATTGGGTATATTGAGACTTATTTATCGAGTTTTGCAAAGCTAAGTGAAACAAATGTTCCTGAATTTGAAATCCGATTTGGAACAAAAAAAATAAAAAATATTAATAAAGTTGATTTTTACAATATTATTAAAAGTTTGCTCAATTATGATTTCAAATTACATAACGAAAATTATTATTTAAGAATTATGAATAATTCACAAATTAGAACTCAAATAACTGGACTACCAAATATTCAAAGTTATTGTAAATTAGATAATTTGTCAGGAATAGTAGATGAAACCAATCTAAATTTTATAGAAAAAGACTATTTTAAAAATGGTGAAAGTGGAACTCAGTTGATGCCTTTAGATTTTGATGATTATAATTTTCGTGTAAGCTATCAAATAGAAAAGAATTATTCTAGAAATAATCCACTAATTGAGGAAATGTATGGACAATGGAATTCACTAAAGAAAATTTTTAGATATATTAAACGCTATGAATATAGCCATCCATCATACCCCTTTTTAATTCATTGTTCAATTGTAAAAACATCTAAAACAAATAACTCACGATTTATAGAGCAATTTAATATTAAAGACTCGGAAGTTTTTAGCTCATTGGAAAACTTTGAAGTAGAAATTGAGTTTAATAATGCTATTATTAATGCTAATAAAAGCATGTATACTACAGAATATTTATATACCAATTTGCGAAAAGTGATTAAATATATATTAATTGGTATTCAAGAAACAAATTATCCAATTAGTTTAAGTGAGCAAAACAATGTTTATAATGAATATTTAATGTTAATAAAAGGTTCTGACTATAAACCGGCTATGAAATTAAATATTAAAGATTTTATTGGTCCTTCATCAACTACTTTGCAAATGATAAATATTTTACCCGAATCAGAAATTAACGATACAAATAGTTCAATACCGAATATTAGACAAAATTATACTGTTACAGATAAAGCAGACGGTACTAGAAAATTGTTATATATTTCACCAATCGGAAAGTTATATTTTATTTCTACAAATATGAACTTACAATTTACAGGTTGTGTTAGCACAAAAAAAGAATTATTTAACTCAATAATTGACGGAGAACACATTTTACATGATAAAAAAGGCACTTATGTAAATACTTTTGCTTGTTTTGATGTATACTATTTTGGTAAGAAAAATGTGACTGGACTACCATTTATTAATTTAGAAAAAAAAGACGAAACCTTAAAAGGAGAAACCTTAAAAGGCGAAACCTTAAAAGGCGAAACTTTAAAAGGCGAAACTTTAAAAGGCGAAAGTATTAAAACTGAGTCTCGTCTAGTATTACTAAAAAGTATGGTAGCATCATTAGAGTTAACATCAATTAGTGGTAATAAAACACTACCTCTTAAAATAAATGTAAAAAAGTTTTATGGACCACATATATTTAATGGATGTGCCACAATTTTAAACAATATTAACTCGGGTCTATATGAATATAATACAGATGGACTAATTTTTACACCAGCAAATACAGGAGTGAGTTCCAAAACTATTAATATTAAAGCCCCAAATTATAAAGTCACTTGGAACGAATCTTTTAAGTGGAAACCACCAAAATATAACACTATTGATTTTCTTGTTAGATTTAAAAAAAACGAATTTGGCGAAAATTATATTGGACTATTAAATAATGAAGGCACAAATCTAGAAAATTTTAACCAAGTAAATAGTTATTATACTCTAATTTTAAATGTTGGCTTTGATGAAAAAAAACATGGATATATTAATCCATATAATAACATCATTAATAATGAAATTAAGCACGATTCCAGAGAAAGTTATTTAAATAGTTATAAACCAGCCCGATTTTATCCCACAAATCCGAGCGATGTTAATGCTGGACTGTGTAATATAATGGGTAAATTTGACCATTCAAATAATTTTAAAATTTACACAAATGAAGGCGAAGAAATAGAAGACTCTACAATTGTAGAATTTGCTTATAATATTGATAAACCAGAATTTTGGAGATGGGAGCCTCTTCGTGTTCGTTATGATAAAACATCAGAATTGCGGTCTGGTTTTAGAAATTTTGGCAATGCTTATCATAGTGCAAATGCAAATTGGCATTCTATTCATAATCCAATTAGCGAGGCTATTTTAACGTCTGGAAATGGAGTAACAATAAATAATGACGATGATGTATATTATAATAACAATTCAAAAACTTCCGAAACAAAATCACTTCGAGATTTTCATAATTTATATGTAAAAAATATGTTAATAAATAATGTTTCAAAATCAGGATATACACTAATAGATTATGCAGTGGGTAAAGGAGGTGATTTACCAAAATGGATAGCGGCAAACTTAAGTTTTGTTTTGGGCTTGGATATAAGCAAAGATAATATTGAAAATAGGTTAGATGGAGTTTGTGCGCGTTATTTAAATTATGCACAACGATTCAGCATAATTCCAAAAGCATTATTTTTACATGCAAATAGTTCAAAAAATATAAAAAATGGTTCTGCTTTTTATGATGATAAGTCAAAACAAATAATGACGGCTCTTTATGGTGAAGGTACAAAAAACGAGATTTTATTAGGAAAAGGTGTATTTAATAATTATGGAATTGCGAAAAACGGGTTTAATATTAGTTCTATACAGTTTGCTCTCCATTATATGTTTGAAAGCGAAGAAATATTGCGCGAATTTATTAATAATTTAAAGCATTCAACACAATTAGAGGGTTATTTTATTGGAACTTGTTATGATGGACAAAAAATATTTAATATGTTACACTCTACGGCTGTTGACGATTCAATGAGTATATTTAAAAATGAAAAGAAAATTTGGCAAATTACCAAAAAATATGATGTAAACGAGTTCAGAGATGATGAAACAAGTTTAGGCTATGCAATTGATATTTATCAAGAAACAATAAACAAAACATTTAGAGAATATTTAGTAAATTTCAAGTATTTTATTAATGTTATGGAGAGAAATGGGTTTGTATTACTAACAGAAACAGAATATAAACAATTAAATTTGCCCAATAGTTATGGGTCATTTGAACAATTATACAACTTTATGATGGTTGAATTGAAAAAAAACACTAATTTATTAAAAAAAATCGGTTCATCAACCGAATTAAGTAGTGAAGAAAAACAAATATCCTTTTTAAATAATTATTTTGTATTTAAAAAAATTCGCAATGTTAATAATGATGATTTAATTGATGACCACGTTGATGAAGAAAAAGAAACAATGGCTAATGCTATTGACGAATTTGAAAATCTAGATAATGAATTAGAAAATAAGCAAGCGGAAATGTTAAGTGCCAAGTCTAAAAAATTGGCTGAAAAATATTTAGCGGAAACATTGAATTTAGAACCAATAATAGAAAAATCGTTACCTGTTACTAATAAAAGCGATAAAGGTGATAACGGTGAAAAAATGAAAATTAAAGCAAAATTATCAGTAGAAGAAAAAAATAAATTAACAGAGCAAAAGAAACAGCTTAAACTTGAAGAAAAATTAAAAACTCAACAAGAAAAGAAAGTATTAAAAGAAGAACAAAAAGCACTACTAAAAGAAGAAAAGAAAGCATTAAAAGAAGAAGAAAAGAAAGCATTAAAAGAAGAAGAAAAAACAAAGAAAATGGAAAAAAGCAAAAAATAAATTATAAGCATAATGAAGTCACATAATATATGTTTTTTATAACATTTATATATTTATAAACATTTATATATTTTATAAACATATAAACATATAAAACTATAAGTATTAGTAGCAAGAAATAACTAGATGACATATTTAAACTTACCGAATTTAAATAACAGTAATTTAGATTTTAATATTATATACAAATCACATGTTTTGAATAGCGAAAACAATAAAATTGCAAATTTTACTATTATATGTCCATCATTATGTAATTATTTAAATGTACTAAAACAGGTTATTAATAATTATTCTGAATATTGGGATATTGTAAAAAAATTAACAAACCCATATGAATATATACATAGTTGTGTTCCTAATTATAAATTGTCTCTATGTAAATATAAGCCTTTATCTCGTGCTTTTTTTAAAATGATAGAAATTGTGGATACTTTTAGTTTTTTAACTGAAAAAACTAAAATTAAATCATTTCATTTAGCAGAAGGTCCTGGTGGATTTATTGAAGCTTTTAATTATATAAGACACAATAAAGAAGATTTATATTATGGTATGACACTAATAAGTGACGATATTAATGTTCCATCGTGGAAACGAGCATCACAATTATTAAATAATAATCCCAATATTATTCTTGAATATGGTGCTTCTAAAACTGGAGATTTATTTTTAAAAGAAAATTTGACATATTGTTATAAAAAATATAACAATTCTATGGATTATATTACGGGAGATGGCGGTTTTGATTTTTCAAGTGATTTTAATAATCAAGAAGATATATCGTTTAAATTAATAATATCGCAAATATTTTTCGCTTTAGTAATGCAAAAAACAGGAGGTAATTTTATATTAAAATTATTTGATATTTTTAAATATAAAACATTAGAAATTATATATTTATTATGTAATTTGTATGAAAATGTGTACATATTTAAACCAAATACAAGCAGAATTGCTAATTCTGAAAAATATATAATTTGTATTAATTATAAAAATAATAATAAAAAAATCATAACAAACATTATAGAAAACTTTGATTTGATTATTAATAATATTGATTCTATATCATCATTATTTAATCTAAAATTAAACAAACACTTTCTTACAAAAATTCAAGAAATTAACGCAATATATGGAGAACAACAACTGGAAAATATAAGTGCTACAATAAATTTAATAAAAGAATTAAAAATATTAAATATAAAATACAACTTAATAAATAATGAATATTCTTCTTTGTTTAAATATTTAAATACTAAATCTATAGCAAATAATAGATGTTTAATTAATACAAGTTGCGAGCTTACAAGTGGCGAGCCTACAAGTTGTGAGCTTACAATTGACGAGCCTACAAGTTGCGAGCTTACAAGTTGCGAGCCTACGATTGACGAGCTTACAAGTGGCGAATCTACAATTGACGAGTCCACAAGTTGCAAGCTTACAAGTTGCGAGCTTAGAAGTAGCGAGCTTACAATTGATAGAAAAGCAAGTTATAGTAGTTATTGTAGTAATAACAATATAAATGAATATTTTACTAAATTAAATAGTATTATTATTGCTAATATTCATAAATCTATAAATTGGTGTAAGAAACATCATTTTGCAATAAATAAGGAATTTTGTTGTTATTAATTTATTTTACTAATTTATTTTATTAATTTATTTTACTAATTTATTTTAATATATTAATACGTTTACGACGTATTGTGGTTGGATCATTTATACAACCCACACATACAGGAGTAGGACTATTTAGTAATTTTTTTAAACCACTACATTCTTCAAGCGACATTGTGAGTGGGCAATTATTTATTGCGACTTGTTTTTTACATGGAACACCATCAACACATCCATATTTTAAACTATGTGTTCGAGCACTTGAACTTACTGGTCCTTGTGTTTGAAATTTTGTATTTGATGGAGTATATTTAACACAACTTACAATACCATTACACGTTTTGGTTAATGTTCCATTGTTTATAGTAATGTCATTTTGAAATGGCAAATTTTGGGCAAAAGTTTTACATTTATTATATAAATATTCCTTATTGGATGAACTATAATTATGTGATAAAATAGTAGTTGCAGTTTTAATTACTAATGCTTCGGGATTTAGAGAGGTGCATTGCATTTTATTTGTTATGGGATCGTAAAATTTGTCTTCAACATTAGTTTTGCAACTATTATTTATATCAAAATATGTTAAAATATGTAAGTTTGAATTTGACTTCACATCATTACAATTTATTTCATTAATTTCTGTATTAATGGTACCACCTGGTTTATCTAAAATACCAATTAAAGATAATTTACTAAAAGTGTTTTGTGATGAATTAATGTTGGTATATTGTTTTCTATAATGTTTAATTGGATTAGCATGAAATTTATATTTTTTTATTGCACAATCTTCAGGCCAAGCACTATAAGTTCTTGGATTAGTTACTTCATCATTTTTAATATTTTTAGGAACAATAGTTACTTTATTATTTGGTAAATCTTTCCAAGACTGATAATACTTTGAAATTCGTAGTCTCATTATATTTAAATATATATATTAAAAAATATATTAAAAAATATATTAAAAAATATATTAAAATGCAATAAATTATATTACTTTCATTATATAATGAAAAATAATATAATGAAAAATAATGTATTAAGTAATGTATTGAGTAATAGTGTTTTACATAATTTAAATTTATTACATATTTTTAAAAATGTGGTTGCACTATTATTACTAGGGCTAATTTTTTTCTTTACTATTTCTTTATATTCTAAAACAAATCACAAAATTGTTGAAGCTAATTGGTTTGAAAGCGAAGCATCAAAGCGTCGTAGAGCACAGCGACAAATAGAAGCAATAATCGCTCTTGCTCGGCACCATCGAGCTTGTCAAACTCCAACAGCAGAAAATTTTCGGTCTTGTGGTCCTTATTATTATTTCCCAGACGCACATACAGCTGAAGGTGCTAATGCGGCTGAACAAATATTTAGGCAAAAAATGAATAATAGCAAAAAACCAGATGTAGCATTAACAACTAGACTCAATGATAATTTAAATAGATATTAATTAATTTAATATACTATATTTTAGTTTTATTGTTATATTATATATAATATATAATATATAATATGGCTCTAGCAAATAGATGTGTTATAAATGCTATGGGCGGTACAACACATAATTATAGCTATTGTATTAGGGATCCGGATATTGATATTACTACAGGTCCTCGCCAATTAAGTATGCAAAATGTTGGAAAAGTGTTTGGTGAATTATCAAATTATATGGATTATTTAATAAGAAAACCTGACGGCGTTACACGAAACGAATGTAAAGATGCATTAAGCCCACATAAACCTCTTCTTGGTAATAGATATGTTTTAAAAACTAGCTTAAAATGTATTCCAGTAAATCCAGATGGTAGAACTATTTGTAATGCTGATAATACTCCACTTGAAAGAACTTTAAATAAATATATAGATAATGTGAGCACAGGAGCCAGTTTTTTAACAGGAGGAGCAGATGTTGCCAATGGAAATGGATTAATTCCATCTATGGCAGGAAGTATAGAAAAATTAGCATATAATATTTACGATGTTGCAGGATCATTTACTCAAGAGTCTAAACCTTATTGTCTAAAAGCAAAAGTAAAATGTCATATTGTTGCAGGAAAAGATTCGCTAATGAATTATAGAGGACCCAGTCCTGATGACCTATATTTTTCACTTGAAGATATAACAAAAATGAGAGCAGATAGTTTTATAAATGATGCAAGACCAACTGTTCCAACTACTATTGTAAATTCTTGTATAAGCGGAGTAGGTTTTAAAAATATAGAAGATAATACAGAAAATAATATAGAAAATAATACAGAAAATAATATAGAAAATAATACAAAAGATAATACAAAAGATAATATAGAAAATAATACAGAATATAGTATAGAAGAAATTATAGATTATATAAACAAAAATATTATAACTCAAAATGATGATAAAATTATTTACTCTTCAAACATCGATAATATTATTGAGTCTGTCAACTTTGAAGATTCTACAATTGTTAAAATATATTATTTGGGGTTATCATTATTAATGTTATTAATAATGTTTAAACTATTATATGGTAAACATAAAATCTAAGTATTCAAATAATTAAATACTAAATTATTGTTATTATTATTATTAATTTCACCAGATAATATGCTGTCTTCGTACATTTTACGTAATATAGTATTTGGAGCTTGTGAACCAAGTTTTATTAGTCCTTTTTCGCGTAAATAGTTTTTAACAGTTTGAATATCTTCTTGTTTCATTTGTTCAATTTCTTTTTTAATTCTTTTTTGGGTATCTCTATTTTTAATTAATACACCAATTTGTCTTCTTTCTTTATTTTTTCCTAATTTGTATTTATATGTTTTTGTTGTAATGCAAAGTTTAGGAATAACACTATTTTCATTATATTTTAATTCATTGGATTCGTTGGATTCATTGGATTCGTTGGATTCGTTGGATACATTTAATTCAATGGGTTTTGATTCATCATGTTTTAATTCAATGGGTTTTGTCTCCTCTTGTTTTAATTCATAATTCACGTGTTTGCTACCAGTATTTTCTTCTTTTTTAGTATCCAATAAATTATCCATAGTATTTAAAATTTTTATTTTATTTTCAAATAAATCACCAATATTTGACCCATTATTATCATTATTAGAGAGATTTGCTACATTTGCTTGAATTTTTTCAGGCTGATGTGGCGCCTCTTCATGTGAATTTTTGTCTAAACTAATTACGTCTTCTTCAGTATTATATTTATTATGAAATGCATTATAATCATAATACTCATTCTTGTCAAGAATAATACGTATACGGTCATTTGTGTCTTGCATATTATTTTTTCTTGTTTTAACTAAATCTCGGAATGTTGGTTTTGTGCCGTTCTTTAAACAACCATAACTCGGTTCTTTATTTGAAGTATATATTAGATCATCTTTTGGTATATCAATATGAACGTCTAAGTTTGATACTTTAAGTGTTTTCTTTTTCTTCTTTTCTTTATTTTTTTTGGATAAATCATGCAAAAATGTGAGAGATTTGTTGAATTCTCTCTCAAAATCACTATTTTCTAAAGTATTAGAATTAAATAAATTGGGTGCCTGATTTTCTAATTGCTTTGATTGCTTTGAATCGCTAATTTTTTCAACTTCCTTATTTTTTTGATAATCTTTAACTTTTTTTAATAACTCTCTTTTTAATTTATTAGATTTTAACGCTTGATTTGCATTTTGTAGTGGTTTAATTTTTCTCTCTTTTAATGTTTTTTTTTTCCCCGGAAATTTAAAAGCTTCTGGATTGATTGTTAGTATTTTTTGAGTAGACATAATAATAATAAACTAATATTTAAAAATTAATTTATAAACATATTTAATAAAATTGATTTTAAATTAAAGATATATTAATTTGTAATATTATGACTTCTAATTGCTCTAATAATGATTCTAATTCTAAAGAAATTAATGATTCTGAAACTCCATGGATTTTTATTGAATCATATTTTAAACAAAAACATTTAAAGCAATTAGTAAAGCATCAACTGGAATCTTATAATTATTTTGTAAATAATCAAATTCAGAATACAATTGATATGTTTAATCCATTGTTAATTAGTTCTGAGCACGATTATATTAAAGATTTAAATTTACATAGACTCGAAATAGAAATAAATTTTGAAAATTTATGCATTTATCGTCCTCAAATTTATGAAAATAATGGGTCAACAAAAATTATGTTTCCTCAAGAAGCTCGTTTGCGCAATATATCATATTCATCGGCAATGACAATTGACTTGGATATTAAATACACAGTTCGTAATGGTGAAAATTATAAAAATGTTGTTAACTTTCAAAAGAAAATTAAAAACATACATATTGGAAAAATACCGATTATGTTAAAATCAGATTTATGTGTATTAAATCAATATAAACATTTAGACCACAATGAAACAGGTGAATGTTATATGGATCCAGGAGGATATTTTATTATTAATGGTTCTGAAAAAACGTGCATTGGTCAAGAACGCGCAGCAGAAAACCAGATTTATTGCCACAATATTGAGAAAAATAATAATAAATGGTCATGGATGGCAGAAATGAAATGTATTCCAGATTGGAAATGTATATCTCCTAAACAAATCACAATTTTTATGGCATCAAAAAATAATGGTTTTGGTTATCCATTATATTTACAAATTCCTCGTATTAAAGTTCCAATTCCGCTCTTTATAATTTTTAGAGCGTTTAATATTATTAGCGATAAAGATATTTGTGAATTAATCGTTTTAGATATTGAAAATGTGAATATGAAGAAATTATTAGAGGCTTTAAGGGGTTCTATTATTGATGCAAATAAATACATGACACAAGAATGTGCTATTAAATATATTGTCAATAATGTAATTTATACTCCAATGAATATGGATAAAGAAACGGGTTCAAAGAAAAAACACAATTTTGCTATTGAAGTATTAAATAATGATATATTCCCGCATTGTAAAACCGAAAAACAAAAAATTTACATGCTTGGTTATATGACAAATATTTTGCTACAAGCTTCTTTTGGATGGTTAGAAGAAGACGACCGCGATTCATATCTCAATAAGCGCATTGATTTGACGGGTTCTTTATTAAATAATTTGCTAAGAAACTATTTTAATAAACTTGTTAAAGATATGAAAAAACAAATTATTCGTGAAATTAATAATGGTTCATGGAAATCAACAGACGACTATGAAAATATTATTACAAAAACCAATATATATAAAATTATTAAGTCTACAACAATTGAAAATGGTATTAAAAGAGCATTAGCTACTGGTGATTTTGGTATTAAGCAGGTAAATAGTAATAAAGTAGGAGTTGCACAAGTACTAAATCGTCTAACTTATATTTCTAGTTTAAGTCATTTGCGCCGTATTAATACGCCAATTGATAAAAGCGGTAAACTTGTTCCGCCGCGCCGCCTTCATAACTCAACATGGGGATTTTTATGTCCTGCAGAGACCCCGGAAGGTCAAGCAATTGGTATTGTAAAGAATTTAGCATATTTAGCACATATTACAATCAATTCAAATAGCTCAGGACTATATGAATACATATTGCCGATTATTGAACCTATTGATAATTATAAAGGAACACATAAAGAATTATATGATTATGTCAAAGTATTTATTAATGGAACATGGGTAGGAATAACAAAAGAGCCTGCACAAGTATATGCTAACTTAAAAGATAAAAAATATAAAGGCATCATTAATATTTATATTTCTATTATCTTTAATAGTAAATTAAAAGAAATTCGGGTATGCAATGATGCTGGTCGTATTTGTAGACCACTTTTGAAAATTAAAAACAATAAGCCAATTTATGACTCTAGCATTGTTAAAAAAGTACAAACAGGCGAGCTTAATTGGGATGATCTATTAATTAGTATTAAACTTGAAGATTCTGTCATAGAATATGTCGACTCATATGAGCAAAATAATGCTTTAATTGCAATGAGAATTGCTGATTTGAATAATAACACAAATGTAAATAATGTCAATACAAATATTTATCATTATAGTCACTGCGAAATTCATCCTAGCACAATATTTGGAATTTTAGCCTCGTGTATTCCGTTCCCACATTCAAATCAATCACCGAGAAATACATATCAGTGTTTAGATGTTAATACGCCGGTTTTAATGAAAGATAATACTTATAAGTTAATTAAAGATATTAATGTTTATGATTGTGTTCAAACATTTGATCCTAAAACAATGAAAACAAGTTATACCAAAATAATTAATCAATATGTTAGAATAACGGAAAAACCAATGTTTAATATAATGACTTATTCGGGGAAATCGTTTAATGCTACATTTGACCATAAGTTTATGACGTATTGTGGTTGGAAAGAAGTAAATGAGTTAAATTTAGATAATGATTTACTGGGCATTAAACCAGATGTTACAGAGTTGTCAAATATTCACAACACTAAAGAACTGATTTGTGATAGCAAAAATGTTAAATCAATTTTGACCACTTCGCGAGTTTGTGAAAGTCTTTGTACTAAATATATTAATATTTTAACTAAACTAGGACTAATGCCATTATATAATAATAATATTAAACTTCCAATTTTAGCACGTATTATTGGTTATTGTTTAACAAATAGCAAATTATCTTATGATGACTACAATAATACATTTGTTATTGTTATAACTTTTAAAAGCATTAGCGATTTGGATATTTTTGAGTTAGATATTGAAGAATTGGGGTTTGCTAAGACTAAAAGTAAAACACAAAATTTACAAGAACTACAAGAACTACAAGAACTACAAGAACTACAAGAACTACAAGAACTACAAGAACTACAAGAACTACAAGAAAATAATAATAATAATAATAATAAAATAATTAATGTGCGTTATAAAGGAGCATTTGCTTGCTTATTATATGTTCTAGGATTAAATAACACATTAGTTTATTATGACACTATTCCATCGTGGGTAAAAAATGGTTCTGATTTAGTAAAGCGGGAATATTTATCAGGAATTCAAGGTGGTTGTGTTGGTGGTACAATTGTTTATGAAAAAGATAAATGTTATTGTGAACCACTATTATTTTATGATAGTACTAATATTAATCTAAAACAAAATGTAGTAAAAATAGCTAATTTTATTTCACAATTATTTACTCATTTTGGCATTGCAAATAGTCTATTTTGTAAAACACAAAATAATATTGAAGAGTTAGATGCTACTATTTATTTGCAAGATTGTAACGAAATAGGATTACAAATTGCAAATGAAGAAACAAATTTAATCAAAAATAATAGCATAGTTGGCTATAAATATAATAACTATAAAAATACTAGAAGTGCTGCTATTATTGAATATTTAAAATATAAACAAACCAATTATTATAACGCAAATATCACAAATATCACAAATATCACAAATAATACAAATATTAACATTAGTCTAGACACATTTGTAAAAAAATGTAAAATTATTAATGATGCATTATTTATTCCAATAATGAGCAAAAATAAAATAGATAATGTTCTTATTTCTGATATTACAACACAGTCTGAAAATCATAGCTTCTTTATTAAGGGTGGGTTTATGACACATAATAGTGCAATGGGAAAACAAGCAATTGGAGTGTATGTTACTAATTATGATAATAGAATGGATAAAACTGCCTATGTATTGACTTATCCAATGCGTCCATTAGTTGAAACACGCGTAATGAATATTATTAAGTTAAACAATATTCCATCAGGACAACAAGTAATTGTTGCTATTGCAAGTCATAGTGGGTACAATCAAGAAGATTCGTTATTATTTAATAAGGGCGCAATTGATAGAGGACTATTTTTAGCAACTATTTATCATACAGAAAAAGACGAGGATAAAAAATTGTTTGGAAATGAAGAAATTAGATGTAAACCAGATAAAAGTAATACAAAAAATATGAAATTTGCTAATTATGATAAGCTAGACTCAAATGGAATAGTTAAAGAAAATACATTAATCCAAGACAGGGATATTATTATTGGAAAAGTATTGCCAATTAAAGAAAATAAAAATGATTTTACTAAAACAATGAAATATAGCGATGAAAGTATATCATTTAGAACACATGAAGAAAGTTATATTGATAAAAATTATATTGAGACAAATGGCGATGGATATAATTTTTGTAAAGTTCGTATTCGTAATTATCGTAAGCCGGTTATTGGTGACAAATTTTCAAGTCGTCATGGTCAAAAAGGTACAATTGGCAATATTATTCCAGAAGAAGATATGCCATTTACAGCTGATGGATTAAAACCAGACATTATTATTAATCCACATGCTATTCCTAGTCGTATGACAATTGCACAGTTAAAAGAAACATTATTAGGTAAAGTATTATTGCAATTAGGATTATTTGGTGATGGAACTAGTTTTGGGGAATTTGAAATTTCAAGTATTATTAGTAAACTGAATGAGTTGGGTTATGAATCAAAAGGAAATGAGCTAATGTATAATGCATTAACAGGTGAACAACTAACCATGAATATATTTATTGGACCTGCGTTTTATCAAAGACTTAAACACATGGTCAATGACAAACAACATAGTCGTTCTATTGGACCAATGGTAAATTTAACGCGGCAACCAGCAGAAGGACGCGCGCGGGATGGTGGTTTAAGATTTGGCGAAATGGAGCGCGATTGTATGATTTCACATGGCGCTTCACGATTTACAAAAGGCAGGATATTTGATGCTTCTGATGCATATAGCACATTTGTATGTGCTAAATGTGGTTCTATTGCTGCTTTTAATAATAAAGAACATATTCACCATTGTAATATGTGCTCAAATAGAACTGATTTTAAATATATTGAGATTCCATATGCTTGCAAATTGATGTTTCAGGAGTTAATTACTATGAATATTGCTCCTCGCATTTTATGTGAATAATTAATATTTAGAAATATTTTTGGTATTTAGCAATATTTTTTTCATGTTTTCATGTTTTCATGTTTTCATGTTTTCATATTTTTTATATTATATATTTTTTATATTATATATTTTAATATTTTTTATAACATTATATTAATATATTAATGATTAATTATACTAGATCTAATTTAGGAACTTCTAATGGAAGCGCACCATTAATGTTTGAACCAATGGACGGTGGTAATGAACGAGCTTTAACACGAAGATATTTATCAAAAGCATTTGGAAATATGAAAAATAGTGGGTTAAATACTTCACCATTATTATATAATAAAAATATTTTAGGACCCTTTAGAACGGCTTTTAATGCTGGTGATGTTATAACAAACAACATTGAGGAAACAAATAGCATATATGGTGCACTAGCTAATCAAGTTGGAGGAAATAATTTATCAAGAGTACAAGGAAAAGGAGATGGAAGTTCGGGACAAACAGGTAATGCAATGTATTCAGGAAATACTAAATTTGTTCACGATGGTTCAGATTATATTAAATTTAAAAAGTTACAAGCTCTCAATAAAACGTATGATGATAAAAAGTTTGGTGGAGCAGAAAATAATCAAGCAACAGCAGCTTTATATAGAGTTCGAAAGTAATTTAAATTTTTCTTTTTTAGTCTGTTTAATCTTTTTATTAATCTTTTTATTAATCTATTATTTTAAGTATTATTTAAATAAAACTTAAAATAATTATTTATAATATAAATATGAGCGAGCCAACAGTTTTAGAAAGCGAGACTATGCTTGAACCTATTCCGGAAGTTGTAGTAGAATCAGTGCAAGAACCAGCACAAGAACCAGCACAAGAACCAGCACAAGAACCAGCACAAGAACCAGTGCAAGAACCAGCACAAGAACCAGTGCAAGAAGTTGTACAAGAAGTAGTTTCAGAAATAGTTACTGAAGTTGTTCAAGAAGTTGTAGTAGAACCTGTTCAAGAAGTTGTAGTAGAACCTGTTCAAGAAGTTGTAGTAGAACCTGTTCAAGAAGTTGTAGTAGAACCTGTTCAAGAAGTTGTGCAAGAAACTGTTCAAGAAGTTGTAGTAGAACCTGTTCAAGAAGTTGTAGTAGAACCTGTTCAAGAAGTTGTGCAAGAACCTGTTCAAGAAGTTGTAGTAGAACCTGTTCAAGAAGTTGTAGTAGAACCTGTTCAAGAAGTTGTAGTAGAATCTGTACCTGAAGTTGTACCTGAAGTTGTAGTAGAACCTGTGCAAGAACCTGTTCAAGAAGTTGTAGTAGAACCTGTTCAAGAAGTTGTAGTAGAATCTGTTCAAGAAGTTGTAGTAGAACCTGTTCAAGAACCTGTTCAAGAACCTGTTCAAGAAGTTGTACATGAAGTTGTACCTGAAGTTGTACCAGAAGTTGTTCCTGACGTTGTAGTAGAAGTTGTACCTGAAGTTGTTCAAGAAGTTGTAGTAGAACCTGTTCAAGAACCTGTTCAAGAAGTTGTACATGAAGTTGTACCTGAAGTTGTACCAGAAGTTGTTCCTGACGTTGTAGTAGAAGTTGTACCTGAAGTTGTTCAAGAAGTTGTAGTAGAACCTGTTCCAGAACCTGTTCAAGAACCTGTTCAAGAAGTTGTACCTGAAGTTGTTCAAGAACCTGTTCAAGAAGTTGTACCTGAAGTTGTTCAAGAACCTGTTCAAGAACCCGTTCAAGAAGTTGTTCAAGAAGTTGTAGTAGAACCTGTTCAAGAAGTTGTACCTGAAGTTGTTCAAGAACCTGTTCAAGAACCTGTTCAAGAAGTTGTACCTGAAGTTGTTCAAGAACCTGTTCAAGAACCCGTTCAAGAACCTGTTCAAGAAGTTGTAGTAGAACCTGTTCAAGAAGTTGTTCAAGAACCTGTTCAAGAACCCGTTCAAGAACCTGTTCAAGAAGTTGTTCAAGAAGTTGTTCAAGAAGTTGTGCAAGAACCTGTTCAAGAAGTTGTTCAAGAAGTTGTTCAAGAAGTTGTTCAAGAACCTGTTCAAGAAGTTGTTCAAGAACCTGTTCAAGAAGTTGTGCAAGAACCTGTTCAAGAAGTTGTTCAAGAACCCGTTCAAGAACCTGTTCAAGAAGTTGTTCAAGAAGTTGTTCAAGAAGTTGTGCAAGAAGTTGTTCAAGAAGTTGTTCAAGAACCTGTTCAAGAAGTTGTGCAAGAACCTGTTCAAGAAGTTGTTCAAGAACCCGTTCAAGAACCTGTTCAAGAAGTTGTTCAAGAACCTGTTCAAGAAGTTGTGCAAGAACCTGTTCAAGAAGTTGTTCAAGAACCTGTTCAAGAAGTTGTGCAAGAACCTGTTCAAGAACCTGTTCAAGAAGTTGTACATGAAGTTGTACCTGAAGTTGTACCAGAAGTTGTTCCTGACGTTGTAGTAGAACCCGTTCAAGAAGTTGTTCAAGAAGTTGTTCAGGAAGTAGTTCAAGAAGTTGTTCAAGAACCTGTTCAAGAACCTGTTCAAGAAGTTGTTCAAGAACCTGTTCAAGAAGTTGTGCAAGAAGTAGTTCAAGAAGTTGTAGTAGAACCTGTTCAAGAAGTAGTACCAGAAGTTGTAGTAGAACCTGTTCAAGAAGTTGTTCAAGAAATAGTTTCAGAAGTAGTACATGAAGTTGTGCCAGAAGTTGTTCAAGAACCAGTGCCAATACCAACATTAGAACCATCAACTCAAGAGCAAAGTCAAAAAATTATAATAAAAGAAGTGTTAAATGAAATTATAGAATCAGTTATACTACCAAAACCTAAGCCAGAAAAAAAAAAAAAAAATAAAAATAAAAAAAAAAATATTTATTTTATTAAAAAAATTTCAAAAATAAATATGAAATTATTTTAATTTCTACAAATTAACTTTTATAATATTATAATTAAAACTAATATTATAAACACATATTATAATAGAATGCTACAACTTTCAAAACAAATGCCTTCAAATGGTTCAAATGTTTCAGATAGAACAAGCTCGTTTACTTTAGGAAGAAATGCTTTTATTAAAAATATAAATAACACACATCTAATAAGTAATATGAATAAAAACATTAATTATAGTTCCGTATTGGGCAAACAATCGTCTATTATTTATGGAAAACCATTAAATAATGTTAGTAATGATTTGAGAATACAAAGACTTAGATTAACAACAATTGGTGGAGCATCAATAAAACTTAAGAATGGTCTTGATAACATACATTTAAATGGAAAAAATAACGACAACAATTTTGTAAATAATGTTGTAACCCGTGTAAGAGGTGGTGGAAGTATAGCGCCAAAAAAAGGTAAATAAATAAATGTCTTGATACTAACCCATACAGCTTAAGAAGAGAGTTTATAAATGTTATGACCTTTTAAAAAATTGAATAGTTTGTATTTTATTATAGAGTGATTATTGAACTAAAATAATAATGCCGACCAACTCGCCAAAGCGTGAAGCACAGATACTTAAAAGAGATAGAATAAGAATAGAATTAGAGGAATATATACTTGAAGAAAAAAAAATTAGACAAAAAAGGGTTGTGGTCGAGTTGTCGTAGAATGGCCATTCACTTTCGGTCGCGATGAGACCGAGGAGCGGTGGTTCGAAAGGAAGCTCATCGAGAGCTCGAACGGTGTGCGTCCGCTTGCTCAAATGCGAAAAACTTGATGTAAGTTCTTAATCAAAAACTTATAATGCGAAAAATAACTATTATAATTTTATAATATTATAACGTCTTTTTTAATATTAATAAAAATTCGGTGTTTGTACCGCATGTTTTCAAAGGTTTTTTATCTTTAACGCTAAAACCTTTAGCTTTGGCCATTACTATTATTTCGTCTATACTAGGAATATATAAATTAATAGTCTGTTTACGCACATAATTAGTTTTTAAGTCTGTGAATTTTTCATTATAGCAAGAAAAAGGTGGTTTTTCTATAGTACTAATAGTATCATTAAAAGCTGTATCGTCACTTGTATTGTTTGTATTGTTTGTATTGTTTGTATTGGTTGTATTGTTTAATACTTCATACTTTGAAATATATTCCAAGGAGTCGCCAATTTTAACAATTCGTACTAATGGAATTTTACTTTCACCATTATTTGTGGTTTCATTTTCACTATTATATACTACAGATTTGTTAGTTTTAGATATTACAAACGGTTTAAAATTGGTTCTATTTATTATATGTATTATAAGTATTCCATCTGCATTTAATAGTAATGAAGATTTCTCAAAAAATAGTTCTTTATCTTTAATATAATAAAATGTTTTGTTTAAACATATTAAATGTGTAAAATTATTATACTCAAATAAACTATTTTGTAAAAAATCTCCCACTATAAATGTACAATTATTATATTTTGATTTTGCATGACTAATCATAGCAGATGATTTATCTAAACCAGTAACATCATATTTCATTTTATCCAACATATGCACATGATATCCTGTTCCGCAACCTATATCTAATAATTTTACAAATTTAATATTTTTAGCATAAGATACAATTATTTTTAACTGTTCAACATTACATTCTTTATTACTATGTAAATCATCATAATATTTAACATAAAACGCATCATAAATAGCATCATCATATTTACTTTCAAATTTGTTTCCAGATGTCATATCTTCGTAATCTTCATAATTTTCATAAAATTTACTATGATTATTTAGCAAAAGTATAAATGTTATTATTAGAAATAATAAAAAGAGTTTATGTAATAAACTTAAATTAATAAAATCTTTATAGGATTTATAAATTATTTTATATAGTTTTTCTCCAATATTCATATTATTAATATAGTATATTAATATATTATTAATATGTTATTAATATTATAAAAATAACATAAATAACATAATAAAAATAACATAATAAAAATAACATAATAAAAATAACATAATAAAAATAACATAATAAAAATAACATAATAAAAATAACATAAATAACATAATAAAAATAACATAAATAACATAATAAAAATAACATAAATAACATAATAAAAATAACATAATAGTATTATGTTATTTTTATAAAAATAATAACATAACTTTAATTAAACTATAATGGAAAAATGCGTAACTGACAATTGTTTAATAAATGATGAACGTAGTTCTTTTAAAAATATAACATTTTCAAAATTTCAAAAATCAAAAGCGCGCTATGAGTTAATTAAAAGTTTATGCGATGAAAAAATAGAAAATGCGTGTTATTGGAGCGCAGAGTTTATATGCAGTGGTCATTATTTAGAATTGTGGGATATTATTTTATATTATGTTTATAAATATATACATAATGGTAATCCTAAATTGGCATTATATTTAAATATGCGTTACAATAATTTTGAAACGCTAATAAATAGTGGTTATGGTCAAAATATATTGGTATTACGAAATAATGAAAAAATAAGAAAGTTATTTTGTGAAATAATATGTGTATTATGTTATTCATTAAAAAAAAATGTTATATGTGATATAAAAATAGATAAACATGAATCTTTTGATATAGCATCTATGAGTGAACGATTTAAAGCACCCAACGTAACTTATATAGAAGCCATAATAAAAGATGATGACCCAAAAGAATTAATCATTCCAATCAACGAATTAGTATTTAATTTAATAAACAAAAATATAATTAATGTGTATTATTGGTTTGAATGGGTTATAGAATATGAAAATATTTGTAAAAAGAAAAAGAAAAAGTGTGCTTGTGAAAATCGGAGTTTTGCACCAAAAGGACACACACATGATATAATATGGATAATATGGGACATTTTATTATATTATGGTGATCCATCGATCATAATTAGAACATATAATATTAATGACTCTAATTCCTCCAACCATTGTGAACTTAAATATAAAATAATAAAAAGTTTATTAGAATTATTTATTATAAAGTACAGCAATTGTGTAAAAAAAAAGAGGAAATATATTATATATTTTGCATTTGCTTTATTAATAGAAAATAATTCTATGAATATTGCTATTATAACACATCCCGAAAAAATAGAAGCAATTGTATCAAAAATAGATAGTATTTATAAAGAAATAAAGAAAAATGAAGTGTCTCCAAAAACAGATTACTTATTTACAAATTTAAATAAAACAAATTTAGAAAAAACTATAGAAAAAATAGAATTAATAAATAATTTTTAAGACTAATTTTTAATACTAATTTTTAATACTAATTTTTAATACTAATTTTTAAGACTAATTTCTATAATAAAACAAAATTTTATATCCTTTTGTAAAATTATATAATTCTGGTTGATATCTTGGATTTTCTTTAAATGACCAATTTTTATTACTATTTAACAATTTTTTCCAGTTAAAAGGTTCTAATTTAGATATGCTACTTCCATCATATTTATAACTTTTTTTATTAATAGTTAATGTGCTCACAAAATGACTATTTTTAGTTGGATCAAAATGATCTTTATTTGTTAATATTACAGAGTCTAATACAAAGTTGTATTTTTTTTTATTTATATCAATAAAATCATAATATGTTTCTATCACAGTTCCGCTCTGAAAATCTTCAATAATAATAATATCCGGAATGCTATTACTATATAATTTATTGAAGTTTTCTTGAACTAACACTTTAATGTAATTTTTGGTTACAAATTTATATTTCATTAGCTTTAACGTATTATAATTCATATAATTTAATAATTCCTCATAATAAGTTAGAGGATTTCCCGCATCATTAATGTTTGGTATATCATACATTTTATTATTATTACTAATTAATAAATCTGGATTAATAGATGATGGATCATTTTTTATTATTTTATAAATATGGTAAATAAAATAGTTAGTATTTAATTTATTAGACAATAAATTAAGTTTATTATAAAATGCATGTGATTTTGATGTTTGATTATATGATGCTTCAATAAATAAATTTAATATGAAAAATAATTTTGCAATAGTACTTGGTATTGGAGTATTATCTATTTTTTTTCCAAGTATCATTAGTTCTCTAAAAAACCTAAAGAATTTTCTACCTTTATCACTAAAAAAAAAGGTAACATACATAGTATTAAACCAACAATTAGACAACATTTGAATTGGTGGAATAAATTTGGAAACATCTAAATGCTTAGATGCTCTTAAATTAAATAATAATATTTTTTGCACTTCAATATCATTATAACTTTTACATATATACTTATTATTAATTTTAATATTTATTGTAAGTAAATCATCACAAAATGTAATTGTTTGTGGTGTAATACTCTTTAATGAATGAATAATTAATTTATTATTAATTGTTGGAGTATAAGATTTATTTAAAGATTGTTTTAAAGCTTTATTTAAAGATTGCTTTGATTGCTTTGATTTCTTTAAAGATTGTTTTAAAGATTTTTTTGATAATTTCATAGTTTTAGTAATATTACTAGTTCTGTTTGTCATATATTATATATTATATATATATATAATGAATAATAATAGTTCAAATAATAGTTCAAATTATAATACTTCAAATAATAATTTTAATAAATATGTAAATATTCCATTAAAAAATATTAGTTCAAAAATAAACACCGATCAGGTATATGATAGTACTTCTAGTTATGATTATGAAAACACTAGCTCAAGCTATAGTTTATTTAAAAAAGTACTATTTTGGTTTGCAATTGTTTTATTATTAGCTTTTTTTGGTTTTAATATATTTACATATTTAGCACAAGGTACAGACTTTGTTGCTGCATTAGTATATCCTTTTACCTATGTAATTGCTTTGATTACTGGAGATACTGCAAAAACAACAATAAAACATACATCTCAAGGAACACAAGCAATTGCAAGTGAATCTTCAACATTTTTACAAATATTTTTAAAATTTATTACCGATTTATTTACTAATAGTGTAGCATTTGTAAGTAATGCTACTACTTCTGGAATTGATTATTTACAATCAAATATAACAAAAGATAAAACACAAACTGTAATACCTGAAAAACAAAGTGCAATATCGGAAAAAAAAATTATAAATACAACAAATAATGCAACAAATAATGCACAAAAACAAAAACAAGAAGAACAAAAACAAGAAGAACAAGAAGAACAAGAAGAACAAGAAGAACAAGAAGAAGATGATACAATACTAAATAATGAAAGAAAAGTAGAAGCACGGGTTCAAACTGTTTCCAATGACATACAAAAATTAATAGTAAAAAAAGAACAAAATGAACCAAAACCTCTTCAAAGTGATGTGCAACAACATGGTTATTGTTATGTAGGTAAAATAAATCAAACAAGATATTGTGCCAAGGTTTCATCAAACAATAAATGCATGTCAGGAGACATATTTCCAACCATGGCAGTTTGTGTAAATCCTAATTTAAAAACATAAGTAAATTGTTAAAAAATGCTTTTTCTAAAAGTTCGCCTTAAAGATTTAGGATTATAAACTTTCTTTTTCGATTTATGTTTTAATTTTGGCATATGTGATTTGAAAAACTTCATAAATTCAACCGCAGTTCTCTCATTATTATATTGAATAATTTTCTTATTTTTAATAATAAATAAACTTGGAAAGCCATTAACATTATTAGTTAATAACGGATTTGTTATTGATGATAACACAGATGTGTCTATTTCTAAAATAGCACCTCCTAAATATGAAGAACTTGAGCGTGCCATCTTTTTAAACTGTATCCATTCTTGTTTCATATTTATACAATGATGACAATTTTTACTAAAAGCACCTACAAATATTATTTTATTATTGATTAGTTTATTTAATTCAGCATTGTTTACGGGATTTTGCAATACTTTTATAAACATTTTATATATAAGTAGTATATAAAATTTTTAATAATAATTTATATATATATATGACATTTAAAATAAATTATGAAACTATTAAGTTATTTATTATTGTTTGCTTTACACTGTTAGGGTTGTATTATTATATAAATTCATATAAATATTATGAGTCTATGGAAAATAATAGTTCTACATCTAAACATAGATGTCCAAATATGTTAATTGAAAAAGACGGAGCTTACTATTTATATAATTCAAACTTGGCAGTTGTTCCTGGCGTAAACCCTATTCAATTTAACAATTTAGAAGACTATAGCGAATTTATAGATTGGCAAAATAGTCAAAATATAGGTTGTCCAATATTATATTTACAATATACTACTGACACTCAAAATAATGAATTAATTCAAGTTAAGTCTTCTATTTTTGAAAATCAAGGGGGTTTACCATCTATTAATAGAGATCCTTTAACAAAAGATTCGGAAAAATATATTGAAGAAAATAAAATATTAGATGCTACAAAAGATAATAATCAAGATTTTAATAAAGGCAGTTATCCTGGAATTGATGTTCATAATCAAGATATTGGTTTAGATAATCCTATTGACAAAATGTTTAATAGTTCACAAGAAAAAAGCGTAAATCCAATGGATCCCAATTGGGGTGGAAAACAATATACAGAAAAAGCAGTTGCTAATTGTGAATTTAAAGACCGCTATGTAACCAAACAACCGCAAATATTTAATTAAATACTAATTAAATACTAATTAAATAATAATTAAATACTACTATAATTTAGCGTTTTGCATGTTTAGTTTTTTTTCCACCGTAACCGTCATTTTGTAAACTAGCGCAATTATGCCCACCAAAAATAAACATGAACCAATTAAAAGAATCTCCATATTGACTTTTTTGATAATATACATAATTTATAAACCCTAAAAACAGTGTTATTATAGATGTTAAACTTAATATATATGTACTATATATCATTAGTAAGTTAGTATTTGGACTAATCATAGAGCGAGCTTGCCAATAATTACGCTGTGCACTAATAAAATATATTAAAAATAGTGATCCCAAAAATATAAGATTTGGCACTATATGACTTTTACTACTTATTACAAAAATAATATATATTGTAAAAGCCATTATAAATGAATCCATAGCATTTGCACTACTCCAACTGTTACTTGCCATTTTATCTACCGATGAATCAAAACTCCACCCACCAATACCCATTATAAAAAAAAATATCATTAATAGTGCTAAACAATGTCTAGCATATATGTTATTAGTAAGCATATTTCTAAATTGACAACTTAATAGCTCAGCAATATACGTAGATGTTATAATAGTAAATAGGAAAAATAAAAAATAACCTACTCTGGGTAAAAATAATGTATAATTGTCTAATAAACTAGCATTACTAGTATTATTGGTTGCCTTATTTTTTTCTTCATCTATTTTTACATTAGAAAGCTGCGCTCTATCTTTTCTAATATTTTCATACTTATTTTCTGTATTCATATTTGATGTATTATTATAATATAGTATTATAATAATAATTATAAATTTATTTATAAACTATTAATTATATTATCAATTGATTTAGATAATTCCGTATATTTTTTGCATTTTAAACAATTTTCATTAGTTTCATCTTCCATTATATTTTCTAAATTTATGGTTTTGAGAGATTTTTGCTCATTAATCATTGTCATCATACATTTTGCACATTCTAAATCACATATTTTTTTTGTAGAAGTTAGTAATTTCTTTGTTTCAGCATTACCTTCACTACCTCCCATTTCTTGAACTAGTCCTTTCAACTTATTATCAATAATGTTAAAAAGACTATCGGTTTCTATTTTGGATGAATTTTTGGTTGTTGAACTTTCACTTATATTAAAACTAAACCCTTCTTTCACATTAGAAGCATTAGAATTTTGATTTGTTAAAGATCTAAATGACAGATTTTGCGCAGTTTTAAATTTATATTTAAAACTTAGAGAGAATATAAATATTATTAATAAGCTTAATAAAGCATAGGTTATAAAACTATAATTATTGTTATTTTTCATAATTAATATACTATAATATATTATAATTATAATATATTATTTAAACTTATTACTAAATTCTCTCAAACTTATTTTGCCAATATATTATTCATAATTTTAAAGTCCTTATAGCTAATATGTTTAATGTTGGCTTGTGGTGGTTTATTTTTAAATTTTCTATGGCGTTCTTGAGAGTCTAATTTAGCCTTAGTTTTTAGAGCACTATCAACATACATTTCTTTCAAATGTTTACCGACTAAATACGAACCCTCATGTTGGTCTAATTCGCCATCTTCTATTTTTTTCAATATCTTTAAAAATCTCTCTAATATTTTTATATCTAGATTATCATTTTTTATTTTATTATATAAGTCGGTATAATTATTAAACAAAAATGCACATTGCTTTACGCATATTGCATCAAATTCATTTGGGTTAGATTTGCGCAATCTCTCATATTTAGTCTTTAAAAAAACGAGGTGTTCTACATCCGTTTTAATATAATCGCTTTGTTTCTTTTCTCGTATTTCTTGTGTGCAGTCTGTAGTGTCGTTAGCTTTGATCATTGATGCTAAATCAAGTTTTTGTTGTGAATTCAAAATATTAGAACTAGTCATGTTAATAATAATTATAATTAACTCTTATATATTATTTTATATATTTTATATATTTTATATATTTTATATTATTTTATATTATTTTATATTATTTTATATTATTTTATATTATTTTATATTATTTTATATTATTTTATATATTTTATATATTTTATATTATTTTATATATTTTATATTATTTTATATAAAATAATAACATGATACCCAAAATAATAAAAAATAATTATTACATATTACTAATATACACATTAACAGTATTAATATTATTAATGTTATATTTAGGAAGCTATAATTTAGTAGAAGGCAATACATGCATGGATGATACAGAGTCATTAGCAAATACAGGATTATTAAATATTATAAATTGCACTAATAGTAGAAATAATATTAGTCCAATAACTCCATTTACAGATATTAGTTCTATATGTGTTAATAATGCCAACAATACAAAAATTAATATTATTAATGCCGGTGGATTAGGAAATCAAGCAAGTAATTTATTTAATTCAACCGGCCAACTTTTGTCTAATGCTGCAAATGCAAACGGTCAATGTGATTAGGCCAATATATAATATGTAACTTTATTTAGATTAAGACTATTATACTATAATTATAGCATAATTATAGTATAATTATAGTATAATTATAGTATAATTATATTATAATATAATATTTAATGGGACTAGGAGACCTCGGTAATGCTTTTTTAATAGTATTAATTTTTGCACTACTTCAATTATTTATAACAATTATTACATCATTAACAGAATTTAAAAAAGTTTGGGATACTTATAAATGTAATCCAGCTATAATGCCTTTTGCAACTTTAATGGGACACGACCCAACAAAAGTGTTTCAAGAATGTACCGCAGAAACGCAGGCATCATTTATGTCTGTATTTTTAGATCCAATTTATTCATCTCTAGAAAGTTTTAGTGATAGTGGAAATATATTTCTTGGATTATTAGATACATTACAAATAGGATTAAATGACCAGCAGATGCAATCATTTAATATTGTTGAAACTATTGGAGATCGGGTAAATGTATTTAGTACTAATTTAAATAGAACATTTATAACTGTTTCCGATACAGTTCAAAAAATAGCCAGTATGATGACTATTATTTACTATTTATTATTAACAAGTGTACAATTAGGAGAGGCACTAAATCAAGATGCACCTGGATATGTCTTACAACATTTAGGGGTGCTTCCGAATAAATAAGGTTAAATAAAAGCAATGTGTTTATATCAAAGTTTAAGTTATTATTTATTATTATATATAATTATTATAATATGGAAAAGGATAAGATGCCAGATATAAATACAAATATAAATACAAAAATAAATGATTTTTATGAAAATGCAAGTTATTATCAATTATTTAATATTGATATATGGATTACAATAATAGTTTTTATTATTGTATTTTTAATAGTATTATATTATACTATTAAATCACAAATACGCTCATACAAAGCAGACTGGGAACAAAATAAATGTAATCCAGTATTAATGCCTTTTGCTTCAATAATAAATCCGGAATTAGATAATGGCACAGGCTATAGCTATACGCTCGATAATTTTACAGATTGTTTAAACATATTGAATGATGAATTAGCAACAGACATGACAAGGCCAATCAATCAAATTAGAGACAATTTAGGTGATTTTTACAGTACTTTAAATACTATTGTTGAAACCACTCAGGGTTATCTTGTAGCATTATTTAATTTGCTAATTATGTTTTATTCTCTATTTGTTGAAAAAATAACAAACTTTATTTTACATACACAATTAGTATTTATTACTATTAATGATTTTTTTGCAAAACTGTTATCTGTTTTAACTGTAATTTACTATACTGCAATTTTACTTATAAGCACATATAAACTTATATTTATTCTAGCAGTTATGGGATTTTTAATGGTATTTGTCATTCCTGCTGGAGCTATTGTTACCGCTCAATTGATCCTTTTAGTTACAGGAATTATAAGGTTAGCATTTTTTACACCATTACTTCCATTTTCGTTGGGTTTTTGGATAGCTATGCTAATACTTGTTATTGTGAGTACTGTTATTTTTATAATTTCTTTAATCTTTTTTATAATACTTTTAGTTTTTTATACACTATTGTCAACTTTTGTTGATGGAATAGGACTTCCTACTCCTGGTGGATAAAAAATGATAAATCTAAGAAATCTAAGAAATCTAAGAAATCTAAGAAATCTAAGAAATCTAAGAAATCTAAGAAATTAATTAAAAATCATCTCCAAATTCAAAAGTATTTAATTTTGAATTTTTTGTTGTGAGAGAATATTCACTTACTCGATCCTCAAAAAAATTGGTCTTTGTTTCAATACTTATATTTTCCATCCACTCAAATGGATTTTTACTTTCATATATTTTATCACCACCTAATTGTAAACTTAAACGATCTGCTACAAATTCTATATATTGTTTCATTAACACTTGATTCATCCCAATTAAGCGACACGGAAGAGCATCATTTATAAATTCTAATTCAATTGTAACAGCCTCACTAATTATTTCGTGAATTTTCTGTTTTTTTAATGGTTTTTCCAGCTTATTATGTAATAACACTGCAAATTCTGTATGTAGTGCTTCGTCTCTTGATATCAATTCATTAGAAAAAGTTAGTCCAGGCATCAGTCCGCGTTTTTTTAACCAATAAATAGCGCAAAATGCTCCCGAAAAAAATATTCCTTCAACACAAGCAAAGGCAACTAGCCGTGTGGCAAAAGTAGATTTTTTATCATTTATCCATTTAATAGCCCATTCTCCTTTTTTCTTAATGCATTCGTATTCTTGTAACGCATTAAATAATTTTTCTTTTTGCAGTTTATCTTTAATATATGTATCGATTAAAGTAGAATATGTAATAGAATGAATAGTTTCCATGGCTATTTGTAGCCCATAAAACGCTCGTGCTTCACTTAATTGTACTTCATTCATAAAACGAACTCCTAAATTTTCTAATACAATTCCATCACTTGCAGCAAAAAAGGCTAAAATCATTGAAATAAAATGCTTTTCATCATCACTTAGCGTTTCCCAATCTTTATTGTCCTTACTTAAATCAATTTCTTCTGCCCTCCAAAACAAATCTTCTTGTTTTTTGTACATTTTCCAAATATCTTTATCTTTGATTGGAAACATAACGTAACGATTAGCGTCTTCTTGTAGTAATGGTTCTATAATACTTTTACTCATCCTATATTATATAATACTATAATATTTATATTTTTTTAAAATATATATTATTGTTTTTTCAGTTTTAGTAATATTTTTAATAAGTTAAATTATTTTTATATATTATAAAATGTTTAACATTAACATTTCACATAATACAAAAATTATAGTTTTATATTCAATAATATTTGCATTGGGCGTAAGCTATGTCATGAATAAACAGTCGTTAGCATTAGTTTCATTATTATTTGTAGGCGGATTAGCATATATGTTAACAAAAAAAATTATTACATCACTTTTATTATCTATTATTATTACTAATTTATTATTATCAATGAATTATTTTGCTATTGACAATTATCAAATGTAAAAACATAATGCGCATAAATATTATTAATTTTAACTTAAAGAAAAGTGTTATTAATTTTAACTTAAATAAAAGTACTATTAATTTTAACTTAAAGAAAAGTGTTATTAATTTTAACTTAAAGAAAAGTGTTATTAATTTTAACTTAAAGAAAAGTACTATTAATTTTAACTTAAAGAAAAGTGTTATTAATTTTAACTTAAAGAAAAGTATTATTAATTTTAACTTAAAGAAAGTTATATTATTTATAGTATTTATAGTACTAATGAGTAATTTAGGATATAATATTGCCAACCAAGATAACTTAGTTAAGAGTTTATTAAAAAAGATTATAGAAAAAGAAGAAGAATATATTGTTCAATATGTACGATTAAAAAAATTATATCCAGAATGTAAAGAGTTAACTCTTAAAACTGAATTTGAAAAAATACTTGAAGTGAAACGACTTAATTTAGAATATAAACTACAATCAAAAGAAAAACAACACAGTGCTTTACTAAAAATTTTAGAATATTTAAATAATTTAGAAGAAAAAAAAGCAAATTTAGATACACAAGAATTATTACAAAAAATGTCTTCATTAGAAAATGAAATTAGTAAATTACAAACAGCAATAAATTCTTAATTTTTATTATTTCATTTTTATTATTTCATTTTTATTATTTCATTTTTATTATTTCATTTTTATTATTATTATTTGTAATTTAATTAAATTTATTATTTTGTAATATTATATAAACAATGAAAAAAATTAATAACACATTAATATCAATATTAAATAAAGTATTCAATAATAAGATATTCAACAATAAAATATTCACCAGTAAAATAACGCTAATTGTTGTTGCTGCCATAGCATTTTTATCACTATACAGAAATATAATGTTATATGAATTTAGCGCAGTATTATTATTTTTTGTTGTTGCAGCAATAGCATATAATTTTACAAAAAATATGACAATTGTTTTAGGAACATCCTTTTTAGCAACTCTCATTGTTGGTATGTTTAAAGGACTTTTTGGCTTTAAAGAAGGATTAGAAGATAATAAAAGTAACAATCCACTAGATGCTATGAGTAAAATGGCAGAAGAATTAACAGCTGGAGATGATGAAGATACAGCTGCAACAACAACACCCACAACAGATTCTACAACAACACTACCAAGTGCACCGGCAAGACCACGAACAACTACACCGGCTCCTGCATCGGCACCAGCACCAGCACAAGCACAGACACAGACACAGGCAACAGCAACAGCACCAACAACAACAACTACAAGAGCAGCTCCAACTGCAACAACAGCAGCACAAACAGCACCAGCAACTAGCGGATATCAAAATCAAATTCCACTAAATCCAGGTTTATATAATATGCCCAACAAAGAACAAATGACAAAACAATTAGGTAAAGCATCAGAAACAGAACAAGCATATGATAATTTAGAAAAAATTATGGGTCAAAAAAGTCTTACTACAATGTCTAGCGATACACAAGATTTAATTCGCCAACAAAATGACTTAATTAAACAGCTAAAATCTATGACACCTGCGCTAAACGAAGCAATGAATGCATTGGGCGGTCTTGATTTAAGCAAATTAACAGGTATGTTTAATAGACCACAAGAATGATGAAAAATGAAAATAAACTTGACTTATTTCTAATAAATTATAATGTATATATTATATAATAGTATATTATATATGCTAATAAGGCAACTAGAAAAATTTAATACTAAAATAAAAAGTAATAATTATTATTTTGTTTGTTTACTAATACTGATTAGTTATAATTATTATATTTTATATAATTATTTACTTGATAAAAATTATAACATTTTAATATTTTTTTTTATATATTTATTTATTTTGTATAGTTATTTAAATATTTTTAGTTATTTTATTGCACTAATAACATTATATATTTTAAAATTACTAAATATTGATAACTACATTAAAAATATTTATATTATTGAAAATCACGAATCTATAAATGCACGAACTTACATAAGACAAAGACAACGCGAATATAGAGCGCAGCAAACTAATAGTTCAGGAACACAACCAGAACCTGACCAAACATTAGAAGAAAGAATACAAGCGTCTGTAGATGCAAAAGCAAACATAGAAAGAGAAATAGCGGAAACCACAGAATCTAGTGGTCCTCCTGATCCTGCGTATCAGTATATAATGGCACATATGCCGGATTGTGGCAAGGAAATGCTTGCTTTAAAGTCTTTGCCACAAATACCATAGTATTATATATAAACAATTTGTATTACAATATATTATTTATATATAGTAATAATATATGGCATATAAGAGAAAACAAGGGTTGTATATTAGCGATTCTAGATTGTTTTTTTTTATAACTTTAATAGCTCTAGCATATTTTGTCTATTTTATGTATTTTAGATTTAATGAAACATCAAAACAAAATACATTACTACAAATACCATTTACACATAATATGTGCAAGAGAGAAACTGATGTATTATTAAATCCTTATGATGCTCCTATTCGTGATGAAAGAATATATAATAATTATTATTATAATAGCGTAAAAATACCAATAAATGTTCCCACACAATCTGTTAACACTAATTACAGACAATTGGGAATTTTAACACGTGTAAATAAAGATGATACAATATTACCACTAATGGGTCGTCCATTAATTGTAAATAGAGATAAATGGAATTATTATACTATGAATGATAAAAATAATATGATAAAACTACCTATTAGTTTTAAAAATAAAAGTTGTACATCTAATATTGGTTGTGACAGTGTATATAATGGTGATACTGTTTATGTGGAAGGTTATTCCGACTTATTTAGAGTAACATTATATGATAATTCTACAATGGAATATATACCATATTTATAAAAATTTGCAAATTTGCAAATTTACAAAATATATTAATATTTTTAAAAATCGGGATCATTTGTAAAAGCACTTAGCACATTTTTAGGATTGTCTAACAAATTATAATTATTCATTTGTTCTAAAGCAAGCGTAGAAGCCATTCCGCATAAAAATACTACTAAGCCATCTTTTACAACTATATTTAAAGATTGTTCTTCTTTTGTTATATATTTAATATCTATAATTTTATAAATCATATAAAATATACTAGCAACCAGAGAGGGTATAATGAAATTCATTTATTATAATATTATAAATGAATTTCATTAATATAACGAATTTTTTTAATTCTTTAATTCTTTAATTCTTTAATTCTTTAATGTAACTCTTGAATATCTAAACATAAATCATCTTCCTCACTTATATTGGATTTTAAATCTGTTATATCTAACTCTATCTTATTAGGATCATCCAAAGACATAATATTTAACTCTGTATCTATTTTGTCGCCCTTTAAATCTTCTATTTTTAATGTATAATTTGTAGATTCTGTATCCGAAGCATATTCATTTTCAGAATTATTGGCAGAATTATTGGCAGAATTATTGGCAGAATTATTAGCAGAATCAATTATGCTTTCGTTATCAGAGTCTTCGTTAAATTCTAAATAATTTTGTTTTTTACTTAATGAAACATTACTAGTTTTAACAAGACTTGTATTTTCACTGTTTAAATCTTTATTAGCATTAATAATAGATTTTGTTAAGTTAGCTTTACTCTCTTTTTTCAGTTTTTCTTGTGTTTCATGCTTAATTTTTTCTAATTCTTTTTTCTCTTTATCTTTCTTATTTTTTTCAATAGCTTCTTTATCTGGAACTATTTCCTTCTTCTCTTCAACAATAACATCTGTTTCTTGTGTTTCATCTAAATACATTCGCAATATATGTTCAATTGGTATACTCTCTCTAATTGTATTTAAAATACACTCTTTTACTATAACTTCTAATTCTCTATTATTTTTTTGTATTTGTAATGGTTTAATATCTTTCTCAAATAAATAAATATTAACATATACTTTTCTGGCAACATTAATATATGCTTTATGTATAAATTTATTCAAATCTGGTATATCAATATTTATTTTTTTTTGTTGCAAACCAACACGAGTTGATGTTAATGATTTTAATCTATTAATATATACACAAGAAATTAAATCTTCAAGATAATTACAAGCACTTGAAGTAATTATACGCTGTTTTTCATTTTCTACAATTTCAGAACTCCATTTTGGAATATTATTTAAAAAATTTTGAAATGTCATTAAATACTTGGTTTCTTCATCATTTTCAATACATACAGAGTATGCTTCATTAAAAATAGAGCGTAATCCTTCTATAATACATGGAGTCAATGTATACATCAATCGAGCACAAAGTTCATTTTTAGTATCTATAATATTTGGCAAAGTATAATCATCCATTTTATAAAAATAAGAATTATTTTTATAAAAATAATTAAACTTAATTGGTTGTTTACCAACTAACTTTTATCTAATTATTATTAAATAAATTAAAATTAAACTTGTTATTTATTTTATAGTAATATAGTATTATAAATATTAAAAATATTTCAATACGTATTTCTTTTTTATAGATATCATAACAAAATATAAATTTGTAATATTCAGAATTTTCGGGATGATTAGTCTTAAAATAATCAAGTAAATTATTGGCACTTATTCCTTTATTATAAACCAATATACAATATTGTAATACTAATCTATTTTTTTCATAGTCAATATTTTCACTACTTAATTGACTCGATTCTAAATTCTTAAACTTAATGTCTAGTTCTTTAATACTAATTGCAATCTTATTATATTGATTATTAACATTATTTATTTTTGTTAATGATTTATATATATTGCCCATATTTGTTTCATTACAAAAAATATTACTAAATCTGGACAAAATTGGTTTTATTAATTTATTTCTATTATCAGTAATAATAAAAAATTTACTATGACCACATAGTTCTATTGAGCGCCGTAATGCTGATTGTGCGTCTAATGTAAGTTTATCGGCATTCAATAATACAATTGATTTAAAAGTACTAATTTTTTTATGTGTTATTGTATTTGCAAAAAATTTTAGATTTTCTCTTATAAATTTAATATTACCTTTTCCAAGAGAGCAGTTTAATATTAAAGTATTATTTTCAATATTCTCATATGTTTTATAAATATGTAATAATAAGTTTTCTAATAATGTTTTTTTTCCTAGTAAATTATTTCCATATAATAATAAATTTGGCAATTTATTAGCATCATATAAATATATTAAATAGTCCAACATATTCAAATATTCAAATACTATAATAGAGTTATAAATAATAATAGTTTTATATATATATATTTGTATATTACATGTTATTCTGCTATTTTTTGCTAAATTATTTGTTAAATAGATTTAATGGTTTAAACACTTTTAATAATAATATATTAGTTATTAAAGAATTGATAACTAATAAATTGGTTTATAAAAATAGCATAAGCATAGATTATAAGAGCAGAGTAAAATCACAAAAGCGAATTATTCAAAAAATAAATAGGCTACGCATCCCATATGATATATATGGTTTAAGAATTATATATGAAGATAGTCTAGATATGAATAATAGTCAATTTGCTTATATTATCAAAGATTTTATATGTAATAATTTTTATACTATTGATTATTTGTATGATGATTATATACAATATCCTAAAATTAATAACTATCAAAGCCTACATGTATATATAATTACTAATATATTAATAGAAGTTCAAATACGCAATAGTTTAATGAATTTTAATGCTATAAATGGAACAGCGTCTAACTATTATTAATTTCTATTTCTCCTATTTCTTCTATTTCTTCTATTTATTATTATAAATATTAATATTAATTAATAATACTAATGAGCTCCGCTTTATTTGATAATAGTCTTAAAAAATCACTTAGTTTACTTGATCTTGTATTTTTTGGTTTAGGAAATGTTACTGGAGCTGGTGTATTTGTTTTAATTACTAAAACAATATTATATAGCGGTAAATATGTATTGCCACTATTTATTTTGGTAACAATTATTTCTTGTATAATGGGATTAGTTTATTTAGAAATATTTAATCGCTACAAATCGCCTATATGCGAATATTTGGTTGTAAAAGAAACATTGGGACACACTTATTCACATGTAATGATATATATTATATATTTTTTTGTCGTGTTTTCTGCATTAACTATTATTATTGCATTGTCAAAGTATATTGGAACAATTCCTTATTTTTATTTTCTAAATAATTATACTTCTCAGGTGTCAATGAGTATTGCTTTAATATTATTGATGTCATTTATAAATTATTGTGGTATAGAAACTAGTAAATTTGTAGCAAACAGTATTGCGCTAGGACTTTTATTATTCTTGTTTGGAATCATATTCTCAAGTATGAACTATTTTTCACTAAAAAAAATAATACAAGGTCCTGCTGTTCCTTTTAACTCTATTGTTTTATCTGCAATTATAGGTTTTTTCCTTTTTAATGGATTTGATTCTATTGTAAAAATAAGTACAGAAGTAGTTGATGAAAAAAATGTGTATTATGGATTAATTATTACCATGTTATTAAGCTCTATTATTTATATTTTAATTATTATTTCATGCTTATGCGTAATGGGATTTAAAAATACGGTTACTAGCGAATCACCATTAACAAAAATGTATGAGCTATTATATAACCCGAATGTAGGATTTTTTGCATATATTGCAGGTTTAATTATTATGTTCAATACAGCCTTTTTATCTGCACTAACAGCAACACGATTTATGTATTCTTGTGCCAACGAAGATCATATTATGTTTTCTGATTTTTGGAAAACATTAAACTCTAATAAGGTTCCTAGTAATGCTATAATAGTTACTGCACTTATAGCAATATTATTTTCATTATTTAATAATGAAGTGGTTTTAGCTATTTTTACTAATTTTTCATTATTTATTATATTAATATCATTATGCCTATCACTTTTAATTATTCGTTGGAATGAGCGCACTAATAGTGAGAAACAAAATGCATCTAATTATATATGGGGAAATGTTAACAATATACCAATAATAGTTGTTATTGAACTTATTATTTTAGTATATTTATTTTATAAAATTTTAATTAATGGATTTTATTTTAATTATACACAACAATAAAAATAAATCTTATTATTTATTATATATATTATTTTTATAATATGAGTGTACCACTAAGAATAATAGGTGTTAATACAAAAGATTCAGAATCTGTTTATAGAAATTTTATAGCTGGAACAAACCCTATTAGTGATTTAATTGCAAGTCATACCGATTTAAGCGGATCTCATTATAGCTTAAAGAATAGTGTAGGTGAGCTAAGCGGATCTCATTATAGCTTAAAGAATACTGTGGGTGAGCTAAGCGGATCCCATTATAGCTTAAAAAGCACTGTGGGTGAGCTAAGCGGATCGCATTATAGTTTAAAGAATACTGTAGGTGAGCTAAGCGGGTCTCACTATAGCTTAAAGAATAGTGTAGGTGAGCTAAGCGGATCCCATTATAGCTTAAAGAATACTGTGGGTGAGCTAAGCGGATCGCATTATAGTTTAAAGAATAGTGTAGGTGAGCTAAGCGGATCTCATTATAGCTTAAAGAATAGTGTAGGTGAGCTAAGCGGATCCCATTATAGCTTAAAAAGCACTGTGGGCGAGCTAAGCGGATCCCATTATAGCTTAAAAAGCACTGTGGGTGAGCTAAGCGGATCGCATTATAGCTTAAAGAATAGTGTAGGTGAGCTAAGCGGATCCCATTATAGTTTAAAGAATAGTGTAAGTGAGTTAAGCGGATCCCATTATAGTTTAAAGAATAGTGTAAGTGAGCTAAGCGGATCCCATTATAGTTTAAAGAACACCGTGGGAGATTTAAGCACAAATAATAATATTCGTTTCAATAATATAGATAGTTCATTGGGTCAAGTATACACAAAAACAGAATCAGATACTTTATATGTTAACAAATCTAACATCGATCTTTCAAATTTAAGTACTAATATAATTCCTTCTACAAATAATGAGTTTATAATAGGAGATATAAGTAAAAATTGGCGTAATGCTTATATAAAAGATATAAGCGCTACAAATATTGGTATAAGTAATAACTTAAATGTGCTAGGTCCAACACAATTAGCTAATACATTAACAGTAACTGGTAATGTAACATTAAATGGATCTACTTTATATGCTCCATCAGCATTTACAATTGACCCTTACGGACACGAAATCAATACAGGAACATTATTTATTAATGGTAATTTAACAGTAAAAGGACTAACAACAACTATTAATTCAAGCGTTGTAGATATTAGTGATAAAAGAATAGTTTTGGCTTCTAATGCAGCAAATTCAATTGAAGCAACTGGTGCTGGATTTGAAATATCAGGAGCAAATGTTAATTTTATATATGATTATCCAAGTAGCGCTTTTAGATCATCAATAGGAATTAGTATTTCAGGAAATGTAGTTCCAGCAACTAATAGTGTTGTAAGTTTAGGTGAATCCGCTAAAAAATGGGACATTGCTTATATTCGCGAATTAAATGTAGCCAGTTTTACTAATTCTATTGACGGTGCTAACATAACCCACGGAACAATTACAACCACTCAAATAGCAAATAACACTATTGTAGATGGTGACATATCAGCTAACGCAGCTATAGCGTTTAGCAAAATTAATGCTTCACTTGCTATTGTAGATGCTGATATATCAAATAGCGCAGCTATTAGTGGTTCTAAAATAGCCAGTGGATCAATTACAACCACTCAAATAGCAAATAACACTATTATAGATGATGACATATCAGCTAACGCGGCAATAGCGTTTAGCAAAATAAATGCTTCACTTGCTATAACCAATTCACATATATCACTTAGTGCTGATATTAGCGGGTCTAAAATAGCTAGTGGTACTATTACAGCTGATAAAATAAATCAATCTAATAATTGGACGTTTTCACAATTAACAAGTAATAATGCATATATACGCGATATAAGCGCGTCTAATATTAGTGTAAGCGGTAACATAATTCCTTTAGACACTAGTATGTCTGATTTAGGATCTTTGTCAAGGCGGTGGCGAAATATATATGTTAATGACTTAAGCGTAAATACTATTAACGGACAAGCATATAACGCAGCACCCAATCTTACTTCAGTAAGCGGTGATATTATTCCTTTTTCAAATGTTAATTTTAAATTAGGCGATGTAAGCAGAAATTGGAGCAATGCTTATATACGCGATATAAGCGCGTCTAATATTAGTGTAAGCGGAAATTTTATATTAAATATAGGCGGAACAATGTCCGATATAACAGATACATTTAATAACTTAAGTAATATTTTTGATGCTATAACAACAAGTATATCTAATATAGATTTTAAAGTTATAGATTTATCAAACAATAAAGCTAATAGTGCTAATCCTACATTTACTGGAGTTATTAGCGTAAGCGGCAACATAATTCCTTTATTCAATATAAGTTATGATTTAGGTTCTTCATTAAAGCGGTGGCGCAATATATATGTTAATGACTTAAGCGTAAATACTATTAACGGTCAAGTGTATAGTGCTGGTGGAGGTGGTGGCGGAACTGCCATAGACCTTACTTCGGTTAGTGGTGATATAATCCCTTCTATTAATAATACTTTTACATTAGGAACAAGTAGTAATGCCTGGAGCAATTTATTTACAAATAAATTAAGTCCTCTATCAACTAATTATTATATAACTACTACAAATAGGATATTTCAAGAGATTAATAGCGATATTAGTTCAAATCGTGTTAATGGGTATTATGGATTAGCAAAAGATGCATATAATAGTTTAAATCCTAATTCAAGCGGAATAAAAGCAATTTCTAATTGGACTAGAAGAAGTCATACAGAGAATGGTGCGGTAGGGAGAGTTGCTTGGTCTCCTGAATTGGGATTATTTGCTGTAGTTGGTCCAGGAACATATGCTTCTGGTAATAATGCGTTAGTCAGAGTAATGACATCATCTGATGGAGTAACTTGGACCACAAGAACTACTCCAAGTACTAATAATTTTTGGAGATGTATATGTTGGTCTCCTGAACTCAAAAAATTTGTTGCTTTAACAGATGGAAGTACAAGCGGGGTAATCAGTTCTACTGATGGAATAACTTGGACACCTAGCTCTATTACTAATTTTAGTTGGCAAGATGTTTGTTGGTCTCGTGAATTAAGTTTATTTGTTGCTGTTGGTGGTTCTGGAAAAATAGCAAATTCTTCTGATGGAGTAACTTGGGTAACCAATATCACAGGACCAAATAATACTGCTTCCCATTCTTGGAAGAGTATTTCTTGGTCTGCAGAACTTAGAATATTTGTTGCTGTTGCTAATTATAGCATTGGAGTAGCGACTAGAATAATGACATCTACTAATGGTTCTTACTGGGTTCCAAGGACTCCATCAAATCTTAATTCTTATAGTTGGAACTCGGTTTGTTGGTCTCCGGAATTAAGTTTATTTGTTGCTGTTGCTAATTCTGTAAATCTTGATAGAGTGCTGACTTCTCCAGATGGAATAACATGGACTAAAAGAAATGCTAGTATTGCTTCAGAATGGACTGCTTGTGTTTGTTGGTGTGCCGAATTAAAATTATTTGTTTCCGTTGGTCAAAATTCAATAATGACTTCTAATAACGGAATAAATTGGATTACAACACAAACTTATGCCGATATTCGTTATTGGAATACTATTTGTTGGTCTCCCGAACTAGGAATATGCGTTGCATCTGGTGGAGAATCAGGGTTTAGAGTAATGACTTCATCATTAAAAGGAAGACCTCCTACAAGTTATAATGTATTTGATAATAGTTTAAATAATATTGATGAAAGCGGAAATTGGACTTTTCAAAATATTACAACAAATAGTAGAATATATCAAAATATTAGTGGTGGCATTAACGACTTAAGTTGGACTGCTGTAAATGGTTATTATGGATTGGCAAAAGATGAATATCCTGCTTTAAATCCTTTATCAAATGGAGTATTAGCAGTTAGTTCTTGGAATACAAGAGTAATAGAAAATTGTGATTGGAGAAGTATTTGCTGGTCTCCAAAACTTCGTTTATTTGCTGCTGTTGCAAGACACGGCGAAAATAGAGTAATGATTTCTAATAATGGAATAAATTGGACTTTTATATACATACCATTTACATCATTACCAAGTAGTTGGGATTACATTTGTTGGTCTCCTGAACTTGAAATATTTGTTGCTGTTGCTTTTTATGGGGATAACAGAATAATGACTTCTTCAAATGGAACACAATGGAATATTATAACGGGTTCAAATGTAATTGGTGATTGGCGTGTTATATGTTGGTCTCCACAACTTAGATTGTTTGTTGTTCTTAGTTGGTCAGCAAGTATAATAACCTCTAGTGATGGAACAAATTGGACAGCAAGAACCGGACATTCTAAGTTATGGACAGGTATTTGTTGGGCACCAGAAATTAGTCTATTTGTTGCTGTTGGTGAGGGTTCAGGAGTAATGACTTCTAAAAATGGAATAAATTGGAACCTAATAACATCGGGAATACCACTTACTGTTATACAAGATGTTTGTTGGTCACCAGAACTAGGAATATTTGTTGCTGTTGCTTATGGCGGAACATTTAGAGTTATGACTTCTAATGATGGAATAAATTGGACTTCAAGAACACAGGGTGTAGCAAGTTATGATTGGTACGCTGTATCTTGGTCTCCACAACTTAACGTATTTGTTGCAGTCGGGTTTTGGGGGGAATCAATGTATTCTAATAATGGAATAAACTGGAATTTTGTAACTGTACCAAATACTCCCAGTTACATGCCAACTATATGTTGGTCGCCTGAACTGGGAATATTTGTTGGTGTAGGTTATGGAAGACTTATGACTTCTTCATTAAAAGGTCGTCCTCCAACAAGTTATAATGTATTTGATAGTAGTTATAATAATATTGATACAACTGGTAAATGGACTTTTGTTAATGTTGCTACAACAACTCTTACTGTAAATGGTTCAAATGTAACATCAGATGATCGAGTAAAACACAATGAAGCTATTATTACTAATGGCTTAACTATAATTGATCAA
>Ga0194124_10000094_pt1 | contig 140846 bp, 133 predicted proteins | sample TA2KigCas0mmetaG_FD_148605 | JGI IMG/M metagenome (GOLD analysis project Ga0194124, IMG submission 148605) | Freshwater microbial communities from Lake Tanganyika, Tanzania - TA2015031 Kigoma Deep Cast 0m | ecosystem: Environmental > Aquatic > Freshwater > Lake | place: Tanzania: Lake...
AGACGTGGATCGAGGCGTCGCGGTCGGTGACGATCTCGACGCCGCGTTCGGCCAGCAGGTTCTGGATGCGGCCGATCGACTTCTCGTTGCCGGGAATCACGCGCGAGGAAAAGATCACGCTGTCGCCTGGCTGAAGGGAGATATCGCGGTTCTCGCCCTGGGCCAACCGCGCCAGCGCCGCGCGCGGCTCGCCCTGGCTGCCGGTGCAGATCAGGCAGACTTTCTCGCGCGGCAGCCAGCCGGCGTCGCGCTCGCTCACGACAGGCGGAAAATCCAGCAGGTAGCCGTTGTCCCTGGCGGCGCTCACCATGCGATGCAACGCGCGGCCGACCAGAACGGGATGGCGGTCGGCGGCCACCGCCGCCAGCGCGACGCTCTCGACCCGCGCCAGGTTGGAGGCGAAGCAGGTCACCGCCACAAGGCTCTTGCGCGCACGGATCAGCGCCGCGAGCTCCTCCCGCACGTCGGACTCAGAGCCCGATTCTCCCTCGACGAAGACGTTGGTCGAGTCGCAGATCATCGCCAGCACGCCCTCGCCGCCGATGCGGCGCAAGGCGGCTTCGTCGGTGACCTCGCCGATCAGCGGCTCGGGATCGATCTTCCAGTCGCCAGTATGCATGACCACGCCGAAGGGCGTGCGGATCGACACGGCGTTGGGCTCGGGGATGGAGTGCGTCATGGTCACGAACTCCAGCTCGAAGGGTGGCAGCGACAGCTTGCCGCCCAGCGGCACCTCAATGATCGGCACGTCGCCCTCGATGCCGGCCTCGCCCAACTTGCGGCGCAGCACCGAGGCGGCGAAGGGCGTGGCGTAGACCGGGCAACGCAGGCGCGGCCACAGATCGGGCACGGCGCCGAGATGGTCCTCGTGGGCGTGGGTGAGGACGATACCCAGGAGGTCGGCGCGGCGCTCCTCGATGAAGGTCGGGTCCGGCATCAGCACGTCGAGGCCGGCGGCCGAGTCGTCTGCGAAGGTGACGCCGAGGTCGAGCATCAGCCACTTGCCGCGACAGCCATAGAGATTGAGGTTCATCCCGATCTCGCCAGCGCCGCCCAGCGGCAGGAAGACGAGTTCCTCGCCAGGGGTCATCGGCCGGCACCCCGTATGGCTGTCATCCCGAGTGTAGTGAGGGATCCAGGCGTCTTCCCAGATCCCTCGCTACGCTCGGGATGACAGATGCGGCGTGTCGACCGAAGCACGTCCTAGCTCCGCCGGTTACGCCGCCAGACCTCGAGCAGGCCGAGGTACATCAGGTCGGGTTCGATGACGTCGAACAGGTGCACCTCGCTCTCGAAGACCGGCGCCAGGCCGCCGGTGGCGATCACCTTCATCGGCTCGCCGTACTCCGTCTTGATGCGCTTGATCAGACTCTCGATCAGGCCGACATAGCCCCAGAAGACGCCCGATTGCATCGCCGGCACGGTGGCCTTGCCGATCACCTTGGCCGGTTTCTCGACACGGATGCGCGGCAGGCGCGCGGTCATCAGGTAGAAGGCCTCGATGGTGAACTCGACACCGGGCGAGATCACGCCGCCGACGAAATTACCGTCCTTGTCGGCGATGTCGAAGGTCGTGGCGCTGCCGAAATCGACCGTAACCAGCGGCCCGCCATGGCGCGTATGGCCCGCGATCACGCCCACCAGCCGGTCGGGTCCGGCGTCCTGCGGCCGGTCGATCAGCACCTGGATGCCGAGCTGGCAATCCGGCTCGCCGACGATCAGCAGCTTGGTGCCGAAATAGGTCTCGCACAGCCGGCGAACGTTCGGGTTCACCGCCGGCGCCGTGCTGGCCATGATCGCGCCCTGGATGGCACGCGGATCGATACCCTTGAGGCCCATCAGCTGGGTCAGCCAGGCGCCGTACTCGTCGGCGGTGCGCTTGGCCTCGGTGCGCAGCCGGAACTGCGCGACGATGCGATCGCCGTCGAACAGCGCGAACTTGCTGTTGGTGTTGCCGACATCGATCGCCAGCAGCATGCGGGCCTCCGGATCAGGCGCGGGGCGGGAAGACGTCGCCGGCGGTGATCCGCCGGACACCGCCATCGGCGGTTTGCAGCAGCAGCGCCCCCCGCTCGTCAAGGTCGACGAAGCGACCGCGCAGCGACGTCTCGCCCAGCGAGACCTCGATGTCGCGGTCGAGCCACGCCGCGCGCCGCAGCCATTCGACGCGTGTCTCGGCGAAGCCACTCGTGCGCCACTCGCCATAGCGCCGGGCGAGCGCGCCGATATAGGCGGCGAACACCGTGTCGGTCGATGCCGTCGAACCCAGCGCCGCCAGATGCGTCGCGCCGTAGCGCGTGCCCGGCGGTGCGCTCGCGACGTTGATGCCGACGCCGATGACGACATGGCCGACCAGGCCGCCCTCGCCCACGGCCGACTCGAGCAGGATGCCCGAGATCTTGGCGTCGTCGACCAGCACGTCGTTGGGCCATTTGATCGCCACGCGGCGATGGGTAGCAACCAGGGACGCCGCCATGTCAGCCACCGCGAGCGCGGCGACGAAGCTCAGCTGTGCGGCCTCGGCCGGCGGCACCTTCGGGCGCAGGATTTTCGAGGAGTAGACATTGCCCGGCGGCGAGTCCCAGCCGCGCCCGCGGCGGCCTCGGCCAGCCTCCTGGCGCAGGGCGCGCACGACAGCGCCTTCCGGGGCGCCGGCCTCGGCCCGCGCCATGGCCTCGTCGTTGGTGCTGCCGACGGCTTCAAGCGTGACGACCGACCAGCCGGCCGGGATCATCGCACGAAGAAAGCGTGCGCCGCGGCCTGCGCGGAAGCGAGGAACGGCCACTGGAAGACCAGGAACACCGGGAAGACGAAGACCGCCATGACGGCCATGACAGCGCCCATCGGCGCCTCGACCGCGTCGAACGGCGCCGCCGGATCGTCGAGGAACATCACCTTGATGATGCGCAGATAGTAGTAGGCGGCGACGACCGAGGCCGCGACGCCCAGCGCCGAGGCCCAGAACAGGCCGGCGTTGATGGCGGCGAGGAAGACGTTGAGCTTGCCGAAGAAGCCGGCCAGCGGCGGGATGCCGGCCATCGAGAACATGAAGAACAGCAGCGCCAGCGCCATGCGGGGATGGTTGCGCCACAGGCCGGCAAGATCGGCGATGCGCTCGACCGACACGCCGCCCCGGCGCATCGAGAGGATGCAGGCGAAGGTGCCGACGCTCATCGCCAGGTAGATGATCATGTAGATCACCACCGCGCGTATGCCCTCCTCCGTGCCGGCGGCCAGGCCGAGCAGCGCGTAGCCCATGTTGCCGATCGAGGAATACGCCATCAGACGCTTGATGTTCTCCTGGCGGATGGCGGCGAAGGCGCCCCAGGCCATCGAGGCAACCGAGACCATGATCAGAATCTGCTGCGATTGCGCCATCAGCGGCCGGAACGGACCCATGACGATGGCGACCAGCAGGCCCAGCGCGGCGATCTTGGGCGCCACCGAGAACAGCGCGGTCACCGGCGTCGGCGCACCCTCGTAGACATCGGGCGTCCACATGTGGAAGGGCACGGCCGAGACCTTGAAGACCAGGCCGGCGAGGATGAATACCAGGCCGATCACCGCGCCCAGCGGCGGCGCGCCGGCGGCAAAGACCTTGGCGATGGCGGCAAAGTTGGTCGTGCCGGCGAAGCCGTACACCAGCGACGAGCCGTAGAGCATCATGCAGGACGCCACGGCGCCCAGGACGAAGTACTTCACGCCGGCTTCGGTCGAGCGCGCGTTGTCGCGCTGGAAGGCGGCCACGACGTAGAGCGCCAGCGACTGCATCTCCAGCCCGACATAGAGCGTCATCAGGTCGGCCGACGACAGCATGATCATCATGCCCAGGGTCGCCAGCACGATGATGACGGGGTACTCGAAGCGCCAGGCGCCCTCGCGGCGCATGAAGCTGGCCGACATCAGGATCGCCAATGCCGAGCCCAACAGCGACAGCACCTTCATCGCCATGGTGAAGGGCGTGTTGAGGAACAGGCCGGCGAAGGCCGTGCCGGTCGTGCCGAAGATCACGGCGACGGCGGCGCCGATCAGCACGGCGACTGACAGCCAGGCTACCAGGTCGACCGACTTCTCGCCGCGGAAGGCGCCGATCATCAGCAGGACCATGGCGCCCGCCGCCAGGATCATCTCCGGGGTGGCGATCTGCCAGTTTTCCAATCCGACCATATCAGCGGGTCCCCTAGCGCAACATGGCGGTCTTGCCCGCCGCCTTGAGCGCTGCGCCATAGTCGGCCACCAGCTTGGTGACCGAGGCGTCCATCACGTCCAGGAACGTCTGCGGATAGACGCCCATCCAGATCGTCATCAGCACGATCGGCGCGAAGATCGCGATCTCGCGCGGATTCATGTCGGCCATCGCCTTGACGTCGGGCTTGGTGAGCTTGCCGAAGCAGATGCGCCAATAGAGGTAGAGCGCGTAGGCGGCGCCCAGGATGACGCCCAGCGAAGCGATCGCCGCTACCCAGGTATTGGCCTTGAAGGCGCCGGTCAGCACCAGGAACTCGCCGACGAAGCCCGACAGCCCGGGCAGGCCGACGCTCGCCATGGTGAAGAACATGAAGACCAGCGCGTAGCGCGGCATGTTGTCGGACAGGCCGCCGTAACGGTCGATCTCGCGCGTGTGCAGGCGGTCGTAGACCACGCCGACGCAGAGGAAGAGCGCGCCCGACACCAGGCCGTGGCTCAGCATTTGGAACAGCGCGCCCTGCACGCCCTGGACGTTCATGACGAAGATGCCGATCGTCACGAAGCCCATATGGGCGACCGACGAATAGGCGATCAGCTTCTTCATGTCCTCCTGCGCGAGCGCCACCAGCGACGTGTAGACCACGGCGATGCAGCTCAGCACGAAGATGAAGGGCGTGAAGAAATCCGACGCCAGCGGCAGCATCGGGATCGAGAAGCGCACGAAGCCGTAGGCGCCCATCTTCAGGAGCACGCCGGCCAGGATCACCGAGCCGGCGGTCGGCGCCTGCACATGGGCGTCGGGTAGCCAGGTGTGCACCGGCCACATCGGCACTTTCACGGCGAAGGAGACAAAGAAGCCCAGCCACAGCCAGATCTGCCACTCCAGCGGCAGCTTCAGGGTGGCCATCACGGTCGGAATGTCGGTGGTGCCGGCCTTGAAGTAGATCACCAGGATGGCCAGCAGCATGAAGACGGAGCCGGCCAGGGTGTAGAGGAAGAACTTGAAGGCGGCGTAGATCTTGTCCTTGCCGCCCCAGATTCCGATGATCAGGAACATCGGGATCAGCACGGCCTCGAAGAAGATGTAGAACACCATCAGGTCGAGCGCGCAGAACATGCCGACCATGAAGGTCTCGAGGATCAGGAACGCGACCATGTATTCGCGCACCCTTGTCTCGATCGCTTCCCAGCTCGCCAGGATGCAGAGCGGCGTCAGGAAGGTCGACAGCAGCACGAACGGCATGGAGATGCCGTCGACACCCATGTGATAGGCGATCTTGTAGGCGGGGATCCACTCGACGTACTCGCGGAACTGGAAGCCCGGGTTGCGCGTGTCGAAGCCGAACCAGATGAACAGCGAGACGACGAAGGTCGCCAGTGACGTCCACAGCGCAGCGTGCTTGGCGTTGGCGACGCCCGCCTCGTTATTGCGGGTGAACAGCAGGATCCACGCCGCGCCGATCAGCGGCAGGAAGGTGGTGAGCGTCAGAACGGGCCAGGTCGCCATGATCATTGCCCGCGCGACAGCATGTACCAGGTGACCAGGACCGCGACCCCGATCAGCATGGCGAACGCGTAGTGATAGAGGTAGCCGCTCTGCGCGCGGCCCAGCACACCGGCCAGCCGCCCGGCGCCACGCGCCAGGCCGTTGGGGCCGACCTCGTCGATAATGCCGACGTCGCCCTTCTTCCAGAACTGGCGGCCCAGCCACATCGAGGGCCGCACGAACAGGGCGTCATAGAGCTCGTCGAAATACCATTTGTTGAATGAGAAGCGGTACAGGAACGGGAACGAGGCCGCCGTCTGCGACGGCAGGCTCGGCTTCTGCACATAGAAGCGGTAGGCCAGCGCGATGCCCGTGATCGCCATGATCAGCGGCAGCACCTTGACCCAGAGCGGCGCGTTGTGCGCGTCGTGCAGGGCGTGGTGCTCCTTGAGGATCAGGATCGAGCCGCGCCAGAACTTCTCCAGCCCGTCGCCGACGAAGGCGTTGTAGGCCACGCCGCCTGCGATCACCGCGCCGAGCGCGAGGACGTAAAGCGGCACCATCATCACGCCAGGCACCTTCACCGGCAGGTGGTGGTCGCCATGGCCGTGGTCGTCCTTGTGGCCATGGTCGTCGTGCCCATGCGCGTCGTGGCCATGAGCGTCGTGACCATGACCATGCCCCGTGTTCCACCGCGCCTCGCCGTGGAAGGTCATGAACATCAGCCGCGCCGAATAGAACGCGGTCATGAAGGCGGCGGCGATGCCCAGCCAGAAGGCGATCATGCCGACCGTGGTGTGGGCGCTGAAAGCCGATTCGAGGATGATGTCCTTGGAGTAGAAGCCGGCGAAGCCGATGCCGTGGCCGCCGATCACCGGCACGCCGATACCGGCCAGCGCCAGGGTGCCGATCCACATCAGCCAGTAGGTCTGCGGGATCTTGTCCTTCAGCCCGCCCATGTTCCGCATGTCCTGCTCGTGATGCATCGCATGGATCACCGCGCCGGCGCCGAGGAACAGCAGCGCCTTGAAGAAGGCGTGCGTCATCAGGTGGAACATGCCGGCGGGATAGGCCGAGACGCCCAGCGCGAAGAACATGTAGCCGAGCTGGCTGCAGGTCGAATAGGCCACCACCCGCTTGATGTCGAACTGGGTCAGGCCGACAGTGGCGGCGAAGAACGCGGTGCCGGCGCCGACCAGGGTGACGACGTCGAGCGCGGTCTGCGAGTACTCGAAGAGCGGCGAGCAGCGCGCCACCATGAAGATGCCGGCGGTGACCATGGTCGCGGCGTGGATCAGCGCCGACACCGGCGTCGGGCCTTCCATGGCGTCGGGCAGCCAGGTGTGCAGGCCGAGCTGCGCCGACTTGCCCATGGCGCCGACGAAGAGCAGCAGGCAGACCGTGGTCAGCGCCGGCACCTCGGCACCGAGGAAGGTGAAGGTGAGCTTGGCGAGCTCCGGCGCGGCCTTGAAGATCGCGTCGAACTGCACCGAGCCGGTCAGCATGTAGATGGCGAAGATGCCCAGCGCGAAACCGAAGTCGCCGACGCGGTTGACCAGGAAAGCCTTGATCGCCGCGGCGTTGGCCGAGGGACGGTCGTACCAGAAGCCGATCAGCAGGTAGGACGCCAGGCCGACGCCTTCCCAGCCGAAGAACAGCTGCACCAGGTTGTCCGACGTCACCAGCATCAGCATGGCGAAGGTGAACAGGCTGAGATACGCCATGAAGCGCGGCACGCTCTTGTCCTCAGCCATGTAGCCGACCGAGTAGAGGTGGACCATCGACGACACGGTGGTCACGACGATCAGCATGACCGCCGTCAGCGTGTCGGCGCGCAGCGCCCACAGCACCTCGAACGTGCCCGAGGAGATCCAGGTGGCGATGCGCACAGTGCCGGCGGCGTCGCCGAAGCCGATCTTGAAGAAGACGAACCAGGACAGTGCGGCGGCGATCAGCAACGCGCCGGTCGTCACGACCTGCGCGCCGCGATCGCCGATCGCGCGGCCGAAGAAGCCGGCGATGAACGCGGCCAGCAGCGGCAGGAAGACGATGAGCTTGACGGCGAGATCCATGACGCGCGCGGGACCTAAGCGGCCCCTACCCCTTCATCAGGTTGATATCCTCGACCGCGATGGTGCCGCGGTTTCGGAAGTAGACGACGAGGATGGCGAGCCCGATCGCCGCCTCGGCGGCGGCCACCGTCAGCACCAGCATGGCGAAGACCTGGCCGGTCATGTCGCCGAGATGCGTCGAGAAGGCCACCAGGTTGATGTTCACCGCCAGCAGCATCAGCTCGACCGACATCAGGATGACGATGACGTTCTTGCGGTTCAGGAAGATGCCGAAGATGCCGAGCGTGAACAGCACGGCGGCGACGGCGAGGTAGTGCTCGAGGCCGATCTGCATGTCAGATGCCTCCCCCGACCGGAACCTTGACCACGGTGACCGCCTCTTCGCGGGTGCGCGCGATCTGGTCGCCGATCTTCTGACGGCGCACGCCGGCGCGCTGGCGCAGGGTCAGCACGATGGCACCGATCATCGCCACCAGCAGGACGATGCCGGATGCCTGGAAGAGGAAGAAGTAGTCGGTGTAGAGCACCTTGCCGATCGCCGCCGTGTTGCTGGTCTTGGCCAAGGCCGCCTGGTTGGCGGCGATGGCGCCCTTGGCCCCGGGTGCCACCACCCACGCGCCCAGCGCAAGCATCAGCTCGGCGAACAGCACCAGGCCGACGGCGGCGCCGATCGGCAGGTATTTGAGGAATCCCTGTCGCAGCTCGGCGAGATTGATGTCGAGCATCATCACGACGAACAGGAACAGCACGGCGACCGCGCCGACATAGACGATCACCAGGATCATGGCGATGAACTCGGCGCCCATCAGCAGGAAGAGCGCGGCCGAGTTGAAGAACGCCAGGATGAGGTAGAGCACCGAATGCACGGGATTGCGCGCGGCGATCACCATGAACGCCGAGATCAGGGTCACGGCGGCGAAGGCGTAGAAGGCGATGGTCTGGATGATCATGCCGCCGCGCTCCTACCTTCCCCCGCCAGCGGGGGAAGGTAATCGGGTGTTTTCACCATAACCATCACCGGTACGGGGCGTCCTGCGCCAGGTTGGCCGCGATCTCGGCCTCCCAGCGGTCGCCGTTGGCCAGGAGCTTGGCCTTGTCGTACATCAGCTCCTCGCGGGTCTCGGTCGAGAATTCGAAATTCGGCCCCTCGACGATCGCGTCCACCGGGCACGCCTCCTGGCAGAAGCCGCAGTAGATGCACTTGGTCATGTCGATGTCGTAGCGCGTCGTGCGGCGGCTGCCGTCCTCGCGCGGCTCGGCCTCGATGGTGATCGCCTGGGCCGGACAGATCGCCTCGCAGAGCTTGCAGGCGATGCAGCGCTCCTCGCCGTTGGGATAGCGGCGCAGCGCGTGCTCGCCGCGGAAGCGCGGGCTGAGCGGTCCCTTCTCGAAGGGATAGTTCACCGTCACCTTGGGCTTGAACATGTACTTCAAGGTCAGCGCGAAGCCCGAGGCGATCTCGCCGAGCAACAGCGCGCGGGCCGTCCTGTCGAGCACACCCATCGCCAGCTCCTCAGTGGCCGCGCGCGTAGGTCACGAAGGCGGCCGTGATCACCACCCAGACCAGCGAGAACGGCAGAAACACCTTCCAGCCCAAGCGCATGAGCTGGTCGTAGCGGTAGCGCGGCACCGTGCCCTTGGTCCACGAGAAGACGAAGAGCAGCAGCGCGATCTTGAGCGCGAACCAGACAACGCCCGGCACCCAGGTGAACGGCTCGAACGGCAGCGGCGGATGCCAGCCGCCGAGGAACAGCACCGCGCCCATGCCCGAGAGCAGGATCATGTTGGCGTATTCGCCGAGGAAGAACAGGCCGAAGGCCATCGCCGAGTATTCGGTGTGGAAGCCCGCGACCAGCTCGGCTTCCGACATCGGCAGGTCGAAGGGCGTGCGGTTGGTCTCGGCCAGGCACGAGATGAAGAAGATGATGAACATCGGAAACAGCGGCAGGAAGTACCAGTTCCAGACGCCGCCATCCTGCATCTTCACGATGGTCGAGAGGTTGAGCGAGCCGGCGCAGAGCAGCACGGTGATCAGCACGAAGCCGATCGAGACCTCGTAGGACACCATCTGCGCCGCCGAGCGCAGCGCGCCCAGGAAGGCGTATTTCGAGTTGCTCGCCCAGCCGGCGATGATGACGCCGTAGACGCCCAGCGAGGAGATCGCGAACAGGTAGAGGATGCCGACGTTGATGTCGGCGATCACCCAGCCGTCGTCGAATGGCACCACCGCCCAGGCGATCAGCGCCGTGATAAAGGTGATCATCGGCGCCAGGATGAACAGCACCTTGCTGGCGCCGCTGGGGATGATGGTTTCCTTGAGGAACAGCTTGGCGCCGTCGGCCAGCGGCTGCAGCAGGCCGAACGGGCCGACCACGTTGGGGCCGCGCCTGAGCTGGATCATGCCCCAGATCTTGCGGTCGGCGTAGGTCATGTAGGCGACCGCGACCAGCAATGGCAGGGTCACCGCCAGGCACTGCGCGACGATGACGAGCCCCTGGCCAAGCCAGTGCTGGGTGAAGAACTGCATCAACGTCATCGGCCCTACTCCGCCGCCACGGCGAGGCTGGCGCGCCGCAGCGCGGTGCAGTCGGCCATGACACGCGAGGACCGGCTGATCGGGCAGGTCATGTAGAAATTGGCAATCGTCGAGCGCAGCGGCGCGTCGCTCGCGGCGCCGTCCTTGCCGAACGCGCCCCAGGCGCCCGGCTTCTGCAGGTCAATCGCCGCGAATACCGGGTTCACCGCCACGAGGCGCGCGCGCACCTGCTCCAGGGTGTCGTAGGGCAACGGCTTGTTAAGCACACCCGAAAGTGCACGCAGAATCGCCCAGTCCTCGCGCGCCTCGCCCGGCGGATAGGACGCGCGCTTGGCCAGCTGCACGCGGCCCTCGGTGTTGACGTAGACGCCCGGCTTTTCGGTGTAGGCCGCGCCGGGCAGGATCACGTCGGCGCGGTGCGCGCCGGAATCGCCGTGATGGCCTTGGTACACGACGAAGGCCTTGCCCAGCCGCTTAGTATCGATCTCGTCGGCCGCCAGCAGATAGACCAGCTCGATCGAGCCATCCTCGCAACCCTTGAGGACGCCCTCGACGCCGCCGTCGAGCGTCAGACCGAGATCGAGCCCGCCGACTCGCGCCGCCGCGGTATGCAGCACGCAGAAGCCGTTCCAGTCGTCGCGCACCGTGGCCAACGCCCGCGCCTTGGCGAGGATCGCCGCGCCATCGGGACGCGCAAGCGCGCCCTGGCCGACGATGATCATCGGCGTCTTGGCCGCCTTCAGCGCCTCGCCGAAGGCACCTAGATCGTCGAGCGCCTTGGCGCTCGCACCCAGCCGCTCGACGGGATAGGTCAGATCCTCCGGCGCCTCGCCGATCACGCCGACCTTCAGGCCGCCGTTGAGCGCGCGGCGGCGGATGCGGGCGTTGAGCACCGGCGCCTCGGCGCGCGGATCGGTGCCGATCAGCAGGATCAGGTCGGCCTTGTCGATGCCGGCGATGCCCGCGTTGAAGATGTAGCCGCCGCGCGGCCCGGCCTGCAGCTGCGTGCCGTCCTGGCGACACTCGACGCCCTTTGCGCCCAGCGCGGCCATCAAATCCTTGAGTGCGACCATCGACTCGGCGTCGCACTGGTCGCCGGCGATCGCGGCGATGCCCGCGCTCTTGATCTTGCCCATGCGCTCGGCGATGGCGGCGAAAGCCTCGCCCCAACTCGCCGGCTTCAGCTTGCCGTCGCGGCGCACATAGGGCTGGTCGAGCCGCTGGCGCTTCAGCCCGTCGATGGCGTGGCGGGTCTTGTCGGAGATCCACTCCTCGTTGACGTCCTCGTTGACGCGCGGCAGCACGCGCATCACCTCGGCGCCGCGCGTGTCGACACGGATGTTGGAACCCAGCGCGTCCATGACGTCGACCGATTCGGTTTTGCGCAGCTCCCAGGAGCGCGCGTTGAAGGCATAGGGCTTGGACGTCAGCGCGCCCACCGGGCAGAGATCGACGATGTTGCCCGACAGCTCCGACGTCAGTGTCTTCTGCACATACGTCGTGATCTCCATGCCCTCGCCGCGACCGGTGGCGCCGAGTTCCTCGACGCCCGCCACCTCGGTGGCGAAACGCACGCAGCGGGTGCACTGGATGCAGCGGTTCATCGAGGTCTTGACGATCGGACCGAGATCCTTGTCCGGCACCGCGCGCTTGTTCTCGTGATAGCGCGTACGGTCGAAACCGTAGGCCATCGCCTGGTCCTGCAGGTCGCACTCGCCACCCTGGTCGCAGATCGGGCAGTCCAGCGGATGATTGATCAGCAGGAATTCCATCACGCCGTTGCGGGCCTTCTTGACCAGCGGCGTGTCGGTCTTGATCACCATGCCTTCGGCCACCGGCATGGCACACGATGCGATCGGCTTGGGCGCCTTCTCCTGCTCGACCAGGCACATCCGGCAATTGCCGGCGATCGACAGGCGCTCGTGGTAGCAAAAGCGTGGAATCTCGACGCCGGCCAGCTCGCAGGCCTGGATCACCGTGATGCCCGCGGGCACCTCGATCTCGATTCCGTCGATCTTCATCTTGGGCATGACGATCTCCGGATCACTCGGCGGCGATGCGGCGCGACTGCCGCTCGTTGATCCGCTGTTCCATCAGCGGCCGGAAATGGCGGATCAGGCCCTGGATCGGCCAGGCCGCCGCGTCGCCCAGCGCGCAGATCGTGTGGCCTTCGACCTGCTTGGTGACGTCGTGCAGCACGTCGATCTCCTCGATCCGCGCTTCGCCCTTCACCATGCGTTCCATCACGCGCCACATCCAGCCGGTGCCCTCGCGGCACGGCGTGCACTGGCCACAGCTCTCGTGCTTGTAGAAATAGCTCAGCCGCGCGATCGCCTTGATGACGTCGGTCGACTTGTCCATGACGATCACGGCCGCCGTGCCGAGGCCGGACTGCACGTTGCGCAGCGAGTCGAAATCCATCAGGACCTCGTCGCAAATCGACTTGGGCAGCAGCGGCACCGAGGCGCCGCCGGGGATCACCGCCAGCAGATTGTCCCAGCCGCCGCGCACGCCGCCGGCGTGCTTCTCGATCAGCTCGCGCAGCGGGATGCCCATCTCCTCCTCGACGTTGCACGGCTTGTTGACGTGCCCGGAGATGCAGAAGACCTTGGTGCCGGTGTTGTTGGGCCGGCCGATGCCAGCGAACCAAGCCGCGCCGCGGCGCAGGATGGTCGGCGCCACGGCGATCGACTCGACGTTGTTGACGGTCGAGGGGCAACCATAGAGGCCAGCGCCGGCCGGAAACGGCGGCTTCAGCCGGGGCATGCCCTTCTTGCCCTCAAGGCTCTCGAGCAGCGCGGTCTCCTCGCCGCAGATATAGGCGCCGGCGCCGCGATGGACGTAGACGTCCATCTTCCAGCCCGAGCCGCAGGCGTTGTCGCCCAGCAAGCCAGCGTCGTAGGCCTGCTTGACCGCAGCCTTCAGCCGCATCGCCTCGTCGTAGAACTCGCCGCGCACGTAGATGTAGGCGGCGTGCGCCTGCATGGCGAAGCTGGCAATCAGGCAGCCCTCGATCAGCGTGTGCGGATCGTGGCGCAGGATATCGCGGTCCTTGCAGGTGCCGGGCTCGGACTCGTCGGCATTGACCACGAGGTAATGCGGCCGCGCGCCGACTTCCTTGGGCATGAACGACCACTTGAGACCCGTCGGGAAACCCGCGCCGCCGCGGCCGCGCAACCCTGACTTCTTCATCTCATCGATGATCCAGTCGCGGCCCTTGGCCAGGATCGCGGCCGTGCCATCCCAGGCGCCGCGCTTGCGCGCGCCCTCGAGGCCCCAATCGTGCAGGCCGTAGAGGTTGGTGAAGATGCGATCTTCGTCCTTCAGCATCGCCCCTACTCCGAGCGAATCGTCGAGAGCGTCGTCGGGCCGCCGACCGGCGCCGAGGTCTGGCGATCGACCTGCGGACCGGGCTTCGGCGTCTCGCCGCGCTTCAAGGCTTCGAGCACCTTCTTGGTCGAGGTTTCGTCGAGGTCCTCGTAGAAGGTATCGTTGATCTGGATCATCGGTGCGTTGACACAGGCGCCCAGGCACTCGACTTCCATGGTGCTGAACAGCCCGTCGGCGCTGACCTCACCCGGGCCGACGCCGGTGACCTCGCGGCAGGCCTTCATCACCGCGTCGGAGCCGCGCAGCCAGCACGGCGTCGTGGTGCAGACCTGCAGCAGGTACTTGCCGCGCGGCTTGAGGCTGAACATCGTGTAGAAGGTCGCGATCTCGTAGACGCGGATCGGCGCCATATCGAGGAACTTCGCGACGTGGTCCATCGCCACCCGCGGCAGCCAGCCGCCCGACTGGCGCTGCGCCAAATCGAGGCAGGCGATCACCGCGCTGGCCTGGCGGCCGGCGGGATACTGCGCGACGAAGCCCTTGGCGATCGCGAGATTTTCCGCCGTCCATTCGAACGACGCGACCTGGGGGACATCCTTGGGGTCGGCTGTGATCATCGCCATGGCGTCATGCGCTCCTAGCGGTCGACTTCGCCGAAGACGACGTCGAGGGAGCCGATATTCGCCGACAGATCGGCGAGCTGGTGGCCCTTCGACATGAACTCGAGCGCTTGCAGATGCGGGAAGCCCGGCGCGCGGATATGGCACCGGTACGGTTGGTTCGAGCCGTCGGCGACGAGGTAGACACCGAACTCGCCCTTGGGGGCCTCGACCGCCGCGTAGGCCTCGCCGGCCGGCACCTTGTAGCCTTCGGTGTAGAGCTTGAAGTGATGGATCAGCGCCTCCATCGACGTCTTCATCTCGCCACGCAGCGGCGGCGAGATCTTCTTGTCGTCGACGCTGACCGGACCGGTCACGCTGCGCAGCGCCTTGACGCACTGGAGCATGATGCGATGGCTCTGCCGCATCTCCTCCATGCGCACGAGGTAGCGCGCGAAGCAGTCGCCGGTCTTGCCGACGGGAATGTCGAAATCGACCTCGGCATAGCAATCGTAGGGCTGCGCCCTGCGCAAATCCCAGGCGACTCCCGAGGCGCGCAGCATCGGGCCGGAGAAGCCCCAGGCGATGGCGTCGTCGCCCGACACCGTGCCGATGTCGACGGTGCGCTGGCGGAAGATGCGGTTCTCGGTCACCAGCCGCTCGAGATCGTCGATCGTGCGCGGGAACTGCTCGCACCAGGCCTGGATGCGATCGAGCATGCCCGTCGGCAGGTCCTGATGCACGCCACCCGGCCGGAAATAGGCCGCGTGCATGCGCGAGCCGGAGACCTGCTCGTAGAACTCCATCAGGAGCTCGCGCTGCTCGAAGCCCCACAGGGTCGGCGTCAGCGCGCCCACGTCCATAGCGAAGGTCGTGACGTTGAGCAGATGGTTGAGGATGCGCGTGATCTCGGAGAACAGGACGCGGATCCACTGGCCGCGGATCGGCGCCTCGACGCCCAGCAGCCGCTCGACGACCAGCGCGTAGGCGTGCTCCTGGCACATCGGCGAGACGTAATCGAGCCGATCGAAGTACGGCACCGCCTGCAGGTAGGTCTTGTACTCGATCAGCTTCTCGGTGCCACGATGCAGCAGGCCGATATGCGGATCGCAACGCTCGACGATCTCGCCGTCCATCTCGACGACCAGGCGCAGCACGCCGTGGGCCGCGGGATGCTGCGGCCCGAAGTTGAGGGTGAGGTTCCGGATCTCGGTTTCGGCCATCGATCGCGGACCTAGTTCTTGGTGGCCTTCTCGTCCCCGGGCAGCGCCTGGCGCACACCCTCCCAGGGACTGAGGAAGTCGAAGCGGCGGAATTCCTGCGTCAGCTTCACCGGCTCGTAGACCACGCGCTTCTGCTCGTCGTCGTAACGCATCTCGACGAAGCCGGTGAGCGGGAAGTCCTTGCGCAGCGGATGGCCGTCGAAGCCGTAGTCGGTGAGGATGCGACGCAGGTCGGGATGGTCGGCGAACCAGACGCCGTAGAGGTCCCAGGTCTCCCGCTCGAACCAAGGCGCGGCCGGGAAGATCGCGGCGGCCGACGGCACCGGCGTGCTCTCGTCGGTCGCCACCTTCACGCGCACCCGTCGGTTATGGCGGTGGCTCAGCAGGTGGTAGACGACGTCGAAGCGCCGGGCGCGCTGGGGGTAGTCGGCGCCGCAGATATCGACGAGCTGCTTGAACAGGCAGTCGCGATCGTCGCGCAGGAAGGTCAGCAGCGCGATCAGCTTGTCGATCGTGGTCTCGACCGTAAGCTCGCCGACACGGATCGTCCTGGACGTGATCAGGCCGCCACGCTCGATGGCGGCGGCCAATTCGGCCAGCGGGTCGAGCTTCGGGGCGTCTTCCGTCATCGTGCCGCTCACCGCACGATCGTGCCGGTGCGGCGGATCTTCTTCTGCAGCTGGATCACGCCGTAAAGCAGCGCCTCGGCGGTCGGCGGGCAGCCCGGCACGTAAATGTCGACCGGCACGATGCGGTCGCAGCCGCGCACCACGGAGTAGCTGTAGTGGTAGTAGCCGCCGCCATTGGCGCAGGAGCCCATCGAGATCACATAGCGCGGCTCGGCCATCTGATCGTAGACCTTGCGCAGGGCGGGCGCCATCTTGTTGGTCAGCGTGCCGGCGACGATCATCAGATCGGCGCTGCGCGGGCTGGGCATCGGCGCGACGCCGAAGCGATCAAGGTCGTAGCGCGCCATCCAGGAATGGATCATCTCGACGCCGCAGCAGGCCAGGCCGAAGGTCAGGCCCCACAACGAGCCCGAGCGCGCCCAGTTAACCACCTTGTCGAGCTGTGCAACGACGAAACCCTTATCAGCGAGCTCGCCTTCCAGCGCCCGCGACAGCTGCGCATCGCCCTGCTTGGGTGCGGACATGGTCACTCCCATTCCAGCGCCCCCTTCTTCCACTCATAGATAAAGCCCACGGTCAGGACCGCAAGGAACAACATCATCGACCAGAAGCCGACGACGCCGATATCGCCCAAGGCCACCGCCCAGGGAAACAGGAAGGCGACCTCGAGGTCGAAGATGATGAACAGGATGGCGACCAGGTAGAAGCGCACGTCGAACTGGCCGCGCGCGTCGCCAAACGGCGCGAAGCCGCATTCGAAGGGCGAAAGCTTTTCCGAGTCGGGATTCTGGCGCGCCAGCAGGTAGGAGCCGCCCAACATCGCGCAGACCAAGCCCACGGCGATGCCGAGGAAGATCAGGATGGGCAGGTACTCGGCCAGCAGCGCGTTCATCGATCCCCCCTCACCCGCGTCGCGCGTCGCGAAGCCACCCGCGCCGTCTGGCAAGCGGCTTTCGTGCCCGCGCACCGAAGGCCACACAACGCGGGGGACAGGCGGAGCCGTCCCGGGGACCAACGCTTACGACAGCCACCACGATTCCCTGAGAATCGTGGCGCGAGCGACGGGACTCGAACCCGCGACCTCCGGCGTGACAGGCCGGCGTTCTAACCAACTGAACTACGCCCGCAATACGACTTCGTTGGCGGCCGCACGTTTAGACGAGCGACTCCAGCGAGTCAATGGAAAGGCCACCCGTCGATGGGGGCATTTTCCCTTGCGGATTCAGGCGTCTGGAAGCGCCGGCAAGACGCAAGACCCGAGGGGCTATTGGCGCGAGCGACGGGACTCGAACCCGCGACCTCCGGCGCGACAAGCCGGCGTTCTGAGCAACTGAACTACGCCCGCATCGCGACGCCATTGGGGCGCGGACGCCCATACGGGCAACTACCGTCAGTCAATGAACCGTCGGTTGTGGGCGGCGGATGGTGGGCGATGACGGACTCGAACCGCCGACCCCCTCGGTGTAAACGAGGTGCTCTACCAACTGAGCTAATCGCCCGCCGCCCGATGGTGCGGGATACCACACCACCACGGTGTGCGCGAACCCCGCTGTCATTCCGAGCGCAACGAAGACTCTAGGGAAGACGCCCAGGGTCCTCGCTGCGCTCGGAATGACAGAGAGGACGGCGCAGCTTCGCCGTCAGTTCAACGCGTCCTTGAGCGCCTTGCCGGCCTTGAACTTGGGCTGGGTCGAGGGCGCGATCTTGATCTTCTCGCCGGTCCTGGGGTTGCGGCCCTCACCCCCCTTACGCTTGGTGGCGTAGAAGGTACCGAAGCCCACCAGCATCACCTTGTCCTTCTTCTTCAGAGCCTTGGTGATCACATCGAACATCGCCTCGATCGCCGCGGCGGCTTTGGTTTTGGCCAATCCCGCGTTGTTGGCGACGGCAACGACGAGATCATTCTTGTTCATGGAGGGGCCCCACCGACTGGACTGAGCGCAGGGCAAAATCTAAGGCCCAAGTCGCCGCCCCGTCAATGAGCGAGATACCAGATATAGCCTGATCGGGAGCTTGCTGCCGCTATATGCGCCTTAACGGCAACAGGCCGCCCCTTCGGGCGGCCTGTCGTTTTCGATCCCGTTCCGGGGGCGGATCAATGGGTCAGCACACCCTCGACATCCTCGGTCGCGGCCGGACGGACCGACTCGTTGTCCGACTCGTCCTTCCACTCAATCGGCGTCAGCGACCCCGCCAGGGCCCGCGCCAGGACCTCGTCGACCGTGGTGACCGGGATGATCTCCAGCCCCTTCTTCACGTTGTCGGGGATCTCGGCGAGGTCCTTCTCGTTCTCCTTGGGGATCAGCACGGTCTTCAGGCCACCGCGCAGGGCGGCCAGCAGCTTCTCCTTCAGGCCGCCGATCGGCAGCACGCGGCCGCGCAGGCTGATCTCGCCGGTCATTGCCACGTCGCGGCGCACCGGGATGCCGGTGAGCACCGAGACGATTGACGTGCACATCGCCACGCCGGCCGACGGACCGTCCTTGGGCGTCGCGCCCTCGGGCACGTGGACGTGGATGTCGCGGCGCTCGAACGCCGTCGGCTTGATGCCGAACGACACCGCGCGCGAGCGCACATAGGACCGCGCCGCCTGGATCGACTCCTGCATCACGTCGCCGAGCTTGCCGGTTATCGTCATGCGTCCCTTGCCGGGCAGCATCACGGCCTCGATCGACAGCAGCTCACCGCCGACCTCGGTCCACGCCAGGCCGGTGGTCACGCCCACCATGTCCTCGCTCTCCACCTCGCCGAAGCGGAAGCGGCGCACACCGGCGAACTTGTCGAGGTTCTTCGGCGTGACCTTCACCTTGGTGACCCCCTCCATGAGGATCTCCTTGGTGACCTTGCGGGCCACGTTGGCGAGCTCGCGCTCGAGGTTCCGGACGCCGGCCTCGCGCGTGTAGTAGCGGATGATGTCGCGCACCGCCTTGTCGGTGATCTCGACCTCGCCGTTCTTCAGACCGGCCGCCTCGATCTGCTTGGGCAGCAGATGCTTGCGCGCGATCTCGACCTTCTCGTCCTCGGTGTAGCCGGCGAGACGGATCACCTCCATGCGGTCGAGCAGCGGCTGCGGCATGCGCAGCGTGTTGGCCGTGGTGATGAACATCACGTCGCTGAGGTCGTAGTCGACCTCGAGGTAGTGGTCGTTGAACGTGTTGTTCTGCTCGGGATCGAGCACCTCGAGCAGCGCGGCCGACGGATCGCCCCGCCAGTCGGCGCCGAGCTTGTCGATCTCGTCGAGCAGGATCAGCGGGTTCGACGACTTCGCCTTCTTCATCGACTGCACGATCTTGCCCGGCATAGAGCCGATATACGTGCGCCGATGGCCGCGGATCTCGGCCTCGTCCCGCACGCCGCCCAGCGACATGCGCACGAAGTTACGCCCGGTCGACTTGGCGATCGACTTGCCCAGCGACGTCTTGCCGACACCCGGCGGGCCGACCAGGCAGAGGATCGGGCCCTTCATCTTGTCCATGCGCTGCTGCACGGCGAGGTACTCGAGGATGCGCTCCTTGACCTTCTCGAGGCCGTGGTGGTCGGCGTCGAGGATCTGCTGCGCGCCCTTGAGGTCCTTCTTGATCTTGGTGCGCTTCTTCCACGGGATCGACAGCATCCAGTCGAGGTAGTTGCGCACCACGGTGGCCTCGGCCGACATCGGGCTCATGGTGCGAAGCTTCTTGACCTCGGCCATGGCCTTGTCGCGCGCCTCCTTGGTGAGGCGCGTCTTCTTGATGCGCTTCTCAAGCTCGCCGACCTCGTCGCGACCGTCTTCGCCCTCGCCCAGCTCCTTCTGGATCGCCTTGAGCTGTTCGTTCAGGTAGTACTCGCGCTGCGTCTTCTCCATCTGCCGCTTGACGCGGTTGCGGATCTTCTTCTCGACCTGCAGGACGGAGATCTCGCCTTCCATCAGGCTGTAGATCTTCTCCAGGCGGCCGGCGACCGAATCGATCTCAAGCAGCGCCTGCTTGTCGGCGATCTTCAGCGCCAGGTGGGCGGCAATGTTGTCGGCGAGTTTGGCCGGATCGTCGATCTTGTTGATCGAGACCACGACCTCCGGCGGCACCTTCTTGTTGAGCTTGACGTACTGCTCGAACTCGCCGGCGACGGTGCGCGCCAGCGCCTCGACCTCGGCCGTGGCCGTCGGCTTCTCCTCGAAGACCTCGGCATAGGCCTCGAAGAAATCCTTGCGGTCGGTGAAGTCGGTGATGCGTGCGCGGCGACCGCCCTCGACCAGCACCTTCACGGTGTCGTCGGGCAGCTTCAGCAGTTGCAGCACGGTGCCGATAGTGCCGACCCGGTGAATATCGTCGGTGGTCGGATCGTCCTGGCCGGCGTTCTTCTGGGCGACGAGCAGGATCTGCTTGTCGTCCTTCATCACGTCCTCGAGCGCGCGCACGGATTTCTCGCGGCCGACGAACAGCGGAACGATCATGTGGGGGAAGACCACGATGTCCCTTAGCGGCAACACCGGGAACAACGACCCTCGGGAGAGCGTACTCATGAGGAAGCCTCGCAAGACATGGGCAAATGGGCCCGAATGGATTTACAGCGCAGGCTCCGACTTCGAACGCGAACGCCGCTAGCACATCCGTCCACGGGGGATAGATGGCCCCGGCCGCATCGCGTTCAAGCGCCGGTCACTTGCGCGTAACGCGCTTGTCATCGCCCCTCGGCGCCGCCCTTTCAGCGGCGACCTCACAGAGGCCGCTTTCCTAAGCCTGGGCCGGCGCTTCGATCTCGCGCCGGTCGCTGTAGGTGTAAAGAGGTTGCGCCCGGCCCTCGACGACCTCGCGGTTGACGACCACTTCGTCAACGCCGTCGAGGCTGGGCAGGTCGTACATGGTGTTCAGCAGGATCGCTTCCATGATCGATCGCAGGCCGCGCGCGCCCGTCTTGCGCTGGATCGCCCGGTGGGCGATGCCGCGCAGGGCGTCGTCGGTGAACTTCAGCCGGATGCGCTCCATCTCGAACAGCCGGCCGTACTGGCGCACCAGCGCGTTCTTCGGCTTGGTCAGGATCTCGACCAGGGCCGCTTCGTCCAGATCGTCGAGCGTCGCCACGACAGGCAGGCGGCCGACGAACTCCGGGATCAGGCCGTACTTCAGCAAATCCTCGGGCTCGAGATCGCGCAGCACCTCGCCGGTGCGTCGCTCGTCCGGGCCACGCACCTCGGCGCCGAAGCCGATCGACGTGCCCTGGCGACGCTGGGCGATGATCTTCTCCAGCCCGGCAAAGGCGCCACCGCAGATGAAGAGGATGTTGGTCGTGTCGACCTGGAGGAACTCCTGCTGCGGGTGCTTGCGGCCGCCCTGCGGCGGCACCGAGGCAATCGTGCCCTCCATGATCTTCAGCAGCGCCTGCTGCACGCCCTCGCCTGACACGTCGCGGGTGATCGAGGGATTGTCGGACTTGCGGCTGATCTTGTCGACCTCGTCGATGTAGACGATGCCGCGCTGCGCCCGCTCGACGTTGTAGTCGGCGCTCTGCAGCAGCTTCAGGATGATGTTCTCGACGTCCTCGCCGACGTAGCCGGCCTCGGTCAAGGTCGTGGCGTCGGCCATGGTGAACGGCACGTCCAGCATGCGCGCCAGCGTCTGGGCCAGCAGCGTCTTGCCAGACCCGGTTGGGCCCAGCAGCAGGATGTTCGACTTGGCCAGCTCGACGTCGTTGTTCTTCTGCGCGTGGTTGAGACGCTTGTAGTGGTTGTGAACGGCGACCGAGAGCACCTTCTTGGCGTAGTCCTGGCCGATCACGTAGTCATCGAGAACCTGACGGATCTCGCGGGGCGTCGGCACGCCGTCCTTCGACTTCACCAGGGTGGATTTGTTCTCCTCCCGGATGATGTCCATACACAGTTCGACGCACTCGTCGCAGATAAAGACAGTCGGACCGGCGATAAGCTTGCGGACCTCATGCTGGCTCTTGCCGCAAAAGCTGCAATACAGCGTGTTCCGCGAGTCGCCGCCGGTCTTGTTCGTGGCCATGGGACTCGGTCCTTTACAACTGGCGCGCTGGGGGCAGCGGCCGCAATAATGTTAGCCCCCGCGGTCGGGTACGCACAATATCAAAATATGGTGTGTATCGTCGCGGCAACAGCCATAACCCGTGTACGGTCATCGTTCGGCGAGCAGGCAAGGAGCGTGCCGTGAGCCGTCGCTCAGGCCGCCTTCACTTCGCTCGGCGGCGCCGGGCGCTTGTCGACGACCTGGTCAATCAGGCCGAACTCCTTGGCCTCGTAGGGGTCGAAGAAGCGGTCGCGCTCCATCGCGCTCTCGATAGTCTCGAGCTTCTGGCCGGTGTGCTCGGCGTACATCTTGTTCAGCCGCTCGCGGATCAGCAGGATCTCGCGCGCCTGGATCTCGATGTCCGTGGCCTGGCCCTGGGCGCCGCCCGAGGGCTGGTGGATCATGATGCGGGCGTTGGGCAGCGCGAAGCGCTTGCCCTTCTCGCCAGCCGCCAGCAGCAGCGAGCCCATCGAAGCGGCCTGGCCCATGCACACCGTCGAGATCGGCGGGCGGATGTAGCGCATGGTGTCGTAGATCGCGAGGCCGGCCGTCACCACGCCGCCCGGCGAGTTGATGTAGAAGGCGATGTCCTTGTTCGGGTTCTCGGCCTCGAGGAACAGGAACTGGGCGCTGATCAGGGTGGCCAGGCGCTCCTCGACCACGCCGCTCAGGAAGACGATGCGCTCCTTCAGCAGCCGCGACCAGATGTCGTAACCCTGGATGCCGCGCGCCGTCTGCTCGACGACGGTGGGGATAAAGTAGTTGTCGTAGATCTCGATCGGATCGCGATCGCGAATCATGGCCTTTGTTTCCTTCGTCGGCGGACACCCGGGGACGGTGGTCGCGCCTAGTGTGACCGGCCGGGCACCGGTTGATCAAGCGCCAGCACCCGGGACGGAACGCTATATGGAGTCGCAGGCCCGCTGTCGCAATGTCTTCCCTTCTCCTCGCCTTCGCAGGGAGAAGATAGAGATCAGGCCGCCTGCTTGTCGGCCTCGTCGCCCTCGCGGGCGGCCTTCAGCAGATCGTCGGGCGACACCGCCTTGTCGCTGACCTTGGCCAGTTCGAGCACGAAGTCGATGGTCTTGTCCTCGAAGATCGGCGCGCGCAGGCGCTCGCGCATCTCGGCGTTCTTGCCGTAGAACTCGAAAACCTGCTTCTCCTGGCCAGGATAGCGCTGGGCCTCGCGGATCACCGCCTGGTTGATCTCCTGCGGCGTCACCTCGATGTTGTTCTTGCGGCCGACCTCGGCCAGCAGCAACCCCAGGCGAACGCGGCGGTTGGCGATGTCGCGGTAGTCGCCCTTCAGCTTTTCCTCGTCCTCCTCGATCTTCTGGCCGGCCTTCTTGGCGTCCTCAACCTGCTGCCAGATCGAGCCGAACTCGGCCTCGACCAAGCCCGATGGCACGTCGAACTTGTGCTTGTCGGCCAGCTTGTCGAGCAGCTTGCGCTTCACCAGGGCGCGGGAGAGCTGGTTGTAGTCCTGCTCGATGCGCTCGCGCACCGCCTTGCGCATGGCCTCGAGCGTGTCGAAGCCGGCGCCCTTGGCGAGCTCGTCGTCGATGGGCTTGGGGTGGCGGACCGAGATTTGGTTGACCTTGACCTTGAACACCGCGTCCTTGCCGGCGAGCTGCGCGGCGCCGTACTCGGCCGGGAAGGTCACCTTGACGTCGCGGTCCTGGCCGGTCTCGGCGCCGATCAGCTGGTCCTCGAAGCCCGGGATCAGGCTGTTGGAGCCCAGCTCGATGTCGTAGGCCTGCGCAGCGCCGTTCTCGAACGCGACGTCGTCGATGAAGCCGGTGAAATCGATGTTGAGCGTGTCGCCCTTCTGCGCCGCGCGTGCCGGCTCGACCGGCTTCAGCTCGCCGCTGCCCTGCGCCATGCGCTCGACCGCCTCGTCAACCTGCTTGTCCTCGACACTGACCTTCAGCCGCTCCAGCTCGATGTCGCCGAAGCCGATCTCGCCCAGCTCGGGCAGCAGCTCGACAATGACCTCGAACTCGAGATCCTGGCCTTCCTCGATCTTCTTGACCTCGATGCGCGGCTGCAGCGCCGGCTTGAGCTGGTTGTCGGTGATGGTCTTGCCGACGCTTTCATTGACCGCCTTCTCGACCGCTTCGCCGAACAGCGCCTGCCCGTACTGGCGGCGCAGCAAGTTCACCGGCACCTTGCCGGGGCGGAAGCCCGGCATCGAGGCGGTCTTGGCCATCTCCTGGAGGCGGCCGTCGACCTGGCCCGCGATATCGGCGGCGGGTAGCACGACCCGGTAGGAGCGCTTGAGTGCCTCGTTGGCGATTTCCGTGATCTGCATGTCGCTTATCCGCCGTTCTTGATCTTGAATGTCAGGACGGCTTGAGCATGGTGCGGGCGGAGGGACTTGAACCCCCATGCCTTGCGGCGCGAGAACCTAAATCTCGTGTGTCTGCCAATTCCACCACGCCCGCGGCCGGCCGCGACGACAACCGGCGCCTTCTAGCCTGCGTCCGGCTGATGGTCAAAGGATTGCGCGTCGCGCCACAGCGCGTCCAGCACGGCCGGCAGCTGCGGGGCGATGTCCTCGGCGATCAGGCCATAGCCGAAACGCCGCGCCGCCTCGCCATGCATCCAACAGGCCGCCGCCGCCGCCGCTAAGGCCGTCATGCCCTGGGCCATCAGGCCGCCCGCCATGCCCGCCAGCACGTCGCCGCTGCCCGCCGTCGCCAGGGTCGCCGGGGCGTTGTCGCTGACGATCGCCCGGCCATCGGGCGCGGCGATGGTCGTGTCTGGACCCTTGAGCAGCACGGTGGCGCCGCAGCGTCGTGCCGCCTGGCGTGCGCGGTCGAGCTTGCCCGGCAGGGCGGCGAGATCGGGAAATAGGCGGGCAAATTCGCCCTCGTGTGGCGTCAGCAGAGTCTCGCCGCGAATCGCCGCGAAAACCCGGTCCGTCATTTCGGCCGCCACGGTGATGGCGTCGGCGTCGACCACCACGCCTCGGCCCGTGGCGAGAGCGGCCATCAGACGCACGGCGGTCTGCTCGCCAGTCCCGGCCCCCGGTCCGACGACGAAGACGTTCTTGCGGATGTCGCCGGCCAACTCGGTCACGGCGCTGGCATCGATGAGATCGACCACCAGATTCCCCGGCTCGGCCAGTCGATAAATCGTCGCCGCACGAGGCACGGCGGCGATGCTCACCAGCCCGGCGCCGACGCGACGGGCGCCGAGAGCCGACAGCCGTGCCGCGCCCGTCATGGAGTCGCCACCAAAGACCACGACATGGCCGCGCCGATACTTGTGGTCGTCGAGCGCCGGGCGGCGCAGCGCCTGGCGCCACAGCGCCGGGCCATTGCGCCACTGCCGGACGCCGATCTGGGATAACACGCCGCGTGGCACGCCAATCTCCGCGACGCGCAGCTCGCCGCAAAAGGCCCGACCGGCGAGCGACAGATGCCCCGTCTTGGGCCGGAAGAAGGTCACCGTCAGCTCGCAGCGCGGCGCCGCGCCCAGCACCACTCCGGTATCAGCGTCAAGGCCGCTGGGCACATCGACGGCGACGCACGCGAGGTCGCGCGCGTTGATCGCCGACACGAGCTCCCGGGCCATGCCCTCGAGCGGGCGTTTCAGGCCGATGCCGAACAGGGCGTCGATCACCAGGGGATGATCGTCGAGCAGCTCGGGTGTCGCCGGCTCGATCGCACCGCCCCACAACTGCGCGGCGTTCAGCGCGTCGCCGGCGAGACGCTCGAACTCGCCCAATAGCCCGACCCGCACCGTCCAGCCCGCGGCTTCGAGATGGCGCGCCACGACGAAGCCATCGCCGCCGTTGTTGCCGGGCCCGCACAGGATCACCACGGGCTGCGGCATGTATCGCTCGGCCACCGCGCCAGCCACGGCGGCGCCGGCGGTTTCCATCAGCTCGGCGCCGGGCACGCCCGGCGCCACCCTGCCGTGCTCGTCGACCAGCCCCTCGATCGCCAAGGCCTCGGCGACGCGCATCTCGGCGCAACTCAGGATGGCGAGGTCGTCGTCGGCGACGATGTCGCGCAACGCGCCCGTAACCATCAGCCGCGCCTGACCTGACGGCGCGCGGCAGCGAAACGCCGCGCCAGCCAACCGCGCCGCCGGGCGAGCTGGGCGCGCAGCCAAGCCTTGGCCGCGGCGACGCCAGCGGCCGCCCGCTGCCAGGCTGGCATGGCTTTGACCCGCGCATAGATCCGGTCGCGCCACCCGAACACCCAGGCCTCGACCCGGGCGAACCAGTTCAAGGTCACCAGCGTCGGCCGCAGGACCAGATAGATGCGCGCGCCGACCGCCGTGCCGGCGAGCTTGCCGGCGATGAAAACGGTGGTGCCCCAGACCTCGTGACCGTTGGCCAGCAACCATAACGCGGCCAGCTTCACCGGCAGGAGCACGGCGCCGGGCAGCAGGAACAAGATCATCGCCGGATAGGGCGGCAGGCGGCGGGCGCGTTCCTCCAAAGTGGCGATCAACGGCAGCGCGGCCAGCCGCGCCATCAGACGCTGCAGCCACTTGATCAGCGTCTCTTCGAGCAGGATCAGCGCCGCTGCGATCAGCACCAGCGGCGGCGTCAGTACTCGCTTGAGGATCGCGCGCATGGCGCCATCATAGATCAGGAAAGGGGCGATGGGGCGACCGACCGGATTTGAACCGGCGACATCTAGAATCACAATCTAGCGCTCTAACCAACTGAGCTACGGTCGCCATCGAGAGAGCCCGAAAGCGGCCGGCTAGGTACCCCTCCGGCCGCGCGCGGTCAAGGTTTGCGACGCTTCAGGAAATGCGCCGACAAACGCTCCAGCGCGGCGTCCAGGGTGCTGTCGTTCTTGCAGAAGCAGAAGCGCGCGAAATGCCGGGGCGCGTTGGCGCCGTTGTAGAAGGCGCTGGTCGGCACCGCCGTGACGCCCGCCTCCACGGTGATATGGCGGCAGAAATCCTCGTCCGTGCCGTTGAAGCCCAGCGGCCGGAAATCCGTCGTGACGAAATACGTGCCGCGCGACGGCATCACCTCGAAGCCGATATCGCGCAGCCCGTTCACCAGGCGATCGCGCTTGGCCTGCATGTCGGAGGCCAGCTTGCTGAAATAGGCGTCCTCCTTGCGCAGCCCGACGGCGGTTCCCCATTGCAGGGCGGGCGGCGTGGTGAAGGTGACGAACTGGTGCGCCTTGAGGATCGGCTTGAGGACCTGGGGGGCGGCGGTGATGTAGCCCACTTTCCAGCCGGTGACGCTGAAGGTCTTGCCCGACGATCCGATGCGCGCCGTGCGCTCGCGCATGCCCGGGAACTTCATCAGCGGCGTATGGCGCAGCCCGTCGAAGGTCAGGTGCTCATAGACCTCGTCGCAGACGGCGAAGACATCGTGCTTCACGCAAAGCTCGGCGATGAAGCCCAGCTCTTCGGCGTCGAACACCTTGGAGCAGGGATTCATCGGCGAGTTGATCAGGATCAGCTTGGTCTTGGGTCCGAAGGCGGCGGCGAGTTCGTCGCGCGGCAAGACCCAGTGAGGCGGCTGCAGGCGCACCAGCTTGGGCACGCCACCGGCGCGGCGCACGATCGGGATGTAGCTGTCGTAGAGCGGCTCGATCAGCACCACCTCGTCGCCAGGCTCGATCAGGCCGAACAGGCAGTCACCCAGCGCCTCGGTGGCGCCCGAGGTCACCATCACCTCGCTCTGCCAGTCGACGTCGAGGTCGTAGAAACGCTTGTTGTGCTCGGCCACCGCCTGGCGCAGCTCGGGGATACCGAGCATCGGCGGGTACTGGTTGTGGCCGGTCATCAGGTAGTCGGCGGCGGCGCGGCGTACGTCCTCAGGCCCGGGATCGTCGGGGAAGCCCTGCCCGAGATTCACCGATTTGTACTGCCGCGCCAGCCCCGACATCACGTCGAAGATCGTGTCGGCGTAGCCGCCCAGAACGCTGTTGCCCTGCTTCATGTCGTGCCCGTTCCCGGCCGCCGCGCGCGGCCCCGGCGGCGCTCATAGCACATCCGCGAGATGGCTTGGGCAACCAGCGTCCCGGCGCTATGGTCCGGCTCCATCTCATCTTCGGAGGGCCGACGTGACGGGCAACAGGACGGCAACAGTCGACGACCAACTGTTCGTCAGCCTGGGCAACGATCTCGCGTTGCTCTTCGCCACGCCGTTGCTGCGACGGCCGCTGCCCAACGCCGCGCAGATCAACCCCGGCCTGCGCGCCGAGGTGATCCGGCGCGCCGCCACCGAGCCCGGAGTCCGCATCAGCAACCGCGGCGGCTGGCAGTCGAAGGCCGATCTGCTGGATTGGCCGTTGCCAGAGATCGCCGCTTTGCGAACGGCGATCGTCGAGGCGGTGAAGACCATGTCCAGTCTCTCGCCCGAGCTCAGCGGCCGGGCACCGGGGACGACGCAGTTCAAGGCCTACGCCTGGGCCAACCTCAACCGGATGCACGACTACAACGTCACGCACCTGCACCCGGATTCGCACTTCTCCGGCGTTTATTACGTCGATGCCGGCAATGCCGTGACCGGCGGCACAATCCAGTTCACCGACCCCCGACCCATGGCGCGGGCAATGCCGACGCCGGGCTTCAACTTCGACCGGGTGCTGACAGTCCTGCCAGCGTCGGGTCTGATGATCCTGTTTCCAAGCTGGCTGGAGCATTGGGTTTCGCCATACGACGGACCCAACGAGCGTATTTCGATTGCCTTCAATTGCACATTAAAATAGCAATATATGACCTATCTTTAATCATTCCAGCCCGTTGGTCGCCTGTTAATTAGTCACTCTGACTTGAAAGCGCATACTGCGGGGACCAGAAAGCGCCGAATCGCTGGCACGGGAACTGCATAACGGGGCCGCAGCGGCGGAGCTGTCAGGCCCCGCCGTTCGTCACCCCTGTAGCGTGCCGATGAAGAAGATCGAAGCCATCATCAAGCCCTTCAAGCTCGACGAGGTGAAGGAGGCGCTCAACGAGATCGGCGTCAAGGGCATCACCGTGCTGGAGGCCAAGGGTTTCGGCCGGCAGAAGGGCCACACCGAGCTCTATCGCGGCGCCGAGTACGTCGTCGATTTCCTGCCCAAGGTGAAGGTCGAGCTGGTCGTCGAGGACGCCCAGGCCGGCAAGGCCGTCGAGGCGATCCGCAACGCGGCGCAGACCGGCCGCATCGGCGATGGCAAGATTTTCGTGTCGGGGGTAGAGGAAGCCGTGCGCATCCGCACCGGAGAGCGCGGGGACGAAGCTATCTAGGGGAGTCCGGCGCCGCGTTCGCGGGCCGCACGGAACGATCGAGAGAATCCACAAGCGAAAGGATCAAGGGATATGGCCGACGCCAAGAGCGTGCTGCAGATGATCAAGGAGAAGGACGTGAAGTTCGTCTCCTTCCGGTTCACCGACCCGCGCGGCAAGTGGCAGCACACCGCCAAGACTGCGTCGGCGGTCGACGATTCGGTGTTCGCCGACGGCGTGATGTTCGACGGCTCCTCGATCGCCGGCTGGAAGGCGATCAACGAGTCCGACATGATCCTGATGCCCGATCCCTCGACCGCGATCCTCGATCCGTTCACGGCGCAGACCACGCTGACGATCTTCTGCGATGTCATCGAGCCCTCGACCGGCCAGTTCTACGCCCGCTGCCCGCGCTCGACCGCCAAGCGCGCCGAGGCCTACATGAAGTCCTCCGGCGTGGGCGACACCGCGGTGTTCGGCCCCGAGCTCGAGTTCTTCGTGTTCGACGACGTGCGCTTCGACGTGAAGATGCACGGCTCCTTCTACGCCGTGGACTCGGCCGAGACGCCGAACAACACCGGCACGGTCATGGACGGCGGCAACATGGGCCACCGTCCGGGCGTCAAGGGCGGTTACTTCCCCGTCCCGCCGGTCGACTCCATGCATGACCTGCGCGCCGAGATGTGCACCGTGCTGACCGAGATGGGCCTCACCATGGAGATCCATCACCACGAGGTGGCGCCGGCGCAGAACGAGCTGGGCTTCCGCTTCGACACGCTGGTGAAGACCGGCGACAACGTCCAGAAGTACAAGTACGGCCTGCACAACGTCGCCGCCCAGTGGGGCAAGACCTGCACCTTCATGCCCAAGCCGATTTACGGCGACAACGGCTCGGGCATGCATACCCATCAGTCGATCTGGAAGGACGGCAAGCCGCTCTTCGCCGGCAACGGCTACGCCGACCTCAGCGAGACGGCGCTGTACTACATCGGCGGCATCATCAAGCACGCCAAGGCGCTCAACGCCTTCTGCAACGCCTCGACCAACAGCTACAAGCGCGTCATCCCGGGCTTCGAGGCGCCGGTGCTGCTCGCCTACTCCGCGCGCAACCGCTCGGCCTCCTGCCGCATCCCCTACTCCGCTTCGCCCAAGGGCAAGCGCGTCGAGGTGCGGTTCCCCGATCCGTCGGCCAACCCGTACCTCGCCTTCTCGGCGATGCTGATGGCCGGCATCGACGGCATCCAGAACAAGATCCATCCCGGCGAGGCGATGGACAAGAACCTCTACGAGCTGCCGCCGGAGGAGCTCAAGCAGGTGCCGACCGTGGCCGGTTCGCTGCGCGAGGCGCTGGGCGCGCTCGACGCCGATCGCGCCTTCCTCACCAAGGGCGGCGTGTTCACCGAGGACCAGATCGACGCCTACATGGATCTCAAGTGGGAGGAGGTCTACAACTGGGAACACCAGCCGGCGCCGATCGAGTACAAGATGTACTACTCGGTCTGATCCGCGACCGTTCCGTGAAGTTCAAGGGGGCCGCGCAAGCGGCCCCTTTTCGATTCCCGGAGCGGCGCTTAAAGTCTCCGCATGGTCGTGCCGTCCATTACCCGTCGCGCCTTCACTGGCGCCGCCGTCTCATCGGCCATCATCGGAACCGCCGCCGCCCAGCCCAGGCCGCTGGTGCGCGTGGCTTTCGGTTCCTGCGTCGATCCGCGCGAGCCGCAGCCGATCTGGGATTCGATCCTCGCCTACAAGCCCGACCTGTTCATCTTCGCCGGCGACAACGTCTATGGCGACAGCAAGGACCGCGAGGTGAAGGAGCTCAAGGAGGCTTACGAGCGGGCGCGCCAATCGCCGGGCTACATGAAGCTGCGCCAGAGCGTGCGCCACCTCGCGATCTGGGACGACCACGACTACGGCGTCAACGACGCCGGCGGCGACATGCCGTTCAAGGCCGAGTCGAAAGAGGAGTTCCTGAAGTTCTGGGACGTGCCGTCTGACGATCCACGGCGCCAGCAAGAGGGCATCTACTACGCGGAGTCGTTCGGCACAGCGGGCCAGCGCACGCAGGTCATCCTGCTCGACATCCGCTGGTTCAAGTCGCCGTGGCTGCCGAGCCCGAATCGCGGCGCCTTGGGCATGGAACGCTATGTCCCCGACAACGATCCGGCCAAGACCATGCTCGGCCCGGCGCAATGGGCCTGGCTCGCCGACCGCCTGCGCGAACCCGCCGATCTGCGCCTGGTGGTGTCCTCGATCCAGGTGCTGGCCGAGGGCCATGGCTGGGAGCGCTGGGGCAATTTCCCGCGCGAGCGGCGCAAGCTCTTCGAGCTAGTGCGCCAGACCCGTGCCGAGAACGTCATCTTCCTCTCCGGCGACCGCCATCTCGGCGCGCTCTACCGTGAGACCGAAGGCGCGCCCTACCCGCTCACCGAAATAACCTCGAGCGGGCTGACTAAGTTCTTCCCCAACTCCCGCGAGCCCGGTCCGAACCGCCTGGGCGCAGTGTTCGGCCGGGCGAACTTCGGCACAATCGACATCGACTGGTGGGAGAAGAAAGTGCGCCTCTCCGTGCGCGACGAGGCCGGCCAGCCGGCGCGCAGCCACAGCGTGCCGATGGAGGAGATGCGGTTCCGGACGTGATGCCAGGACTCTGTCATCCCGAGCGCAGCGAGGGATCCAGAATCAGCCTAGATCCCTCGCTGCGCTCGGGATCGCTAACCACCGAGCGCGGCGCGCAGCGCCTCGAACGGCAGGGTGACGCAGTCGCGGCGGCTGCGATGCTGGGCGACGGGTGCGAAGGCGGCGAAATCGCCGGTGCCTTGGGACTCGCCGCTCAACACCGAGTCGATCTCGCGCCTGAGCCCGGCGACCTCGTCGGTGGTGTGGCCGACGGCGCGTGCGGTGAGCGCCGAAGCTGACGCCTCGCACAATGCGCAGCCGCGCACCTTGTGCGCCAGCTCGGCAATGCGGCCGTGCTCGTCGAGGCGGATCTCCATGGTGACGCGATCGCCGCACAGCGGGTTGTCGCGCACCGCCTTGGCGGACGGCGCGGCGAGCGTTCCGGCGCCCGTTTTCGACTTGGCCAGCGCAACGATGCGGTCCTGGTAGAGCGCCTGGCTCATGCAAACCGCCTCAGCGCCTCGCCGACGCCCTCGAGCAGCGCGTCGACGTCGCTGGCGTCGTTGTAAGGCGCGATGCTGGCGCGCGTGGTACCCGGCAGGTCGAGCCTGTCCATCAGCGGCTGGGCGCAGTGATGACCGGCGCGCACGGCGACGCCATACGAGTCGAGGATCTGCGCGGTGTCGTGCGGATGCACTCCCTCGAGCGTGAAGGAGATCACCGGGAAACGACCCTGCAAGCCGGCGGGGCCGATCAGGCGCGTGCCCTTGATGCCAGCCAGGCCGTCCATCATGCGCTGGGTCAGGCCCATCTCGTGCGTGCCCACCGCGCTCCAGTCCAGCGCCATCATCCAGCGGCAGGCCGCGCCGAGGCCGATCGCCGGGCCGATCGGCGGCGTGCCGGCCTCGAAACGGCGCGGCGGCGGCGCCCAGGTGATCTCCTCGAGCGACACGCGGCCGATCATCGAGCCGCCGCCCATGAAGGGCGGCATGTCGTCGAGCAACGCGCGGCGGCCCCAGAGTGCGCCGATGCCATTGGGTCCGTACGCCTTGTGGCCGGCGAAGGCATAGAAATCGACGCCCAGGGCCGGCAGGTCGATCGGCCCGTGCGGCGCGCGCTGCGCGCCGTCGAGCAGCACCACGGCACCGACCGACTTCGCCGCGGCGACCACGGGAGCGACATCGAGCAGCGCGCCGGTGACGTTGGAGACATGCGCCAGCGCGATGACGCGCGTGCGCGGCGTCACGGTCTTCGGCAAAGCGCCGACATCGATGCGCCCGTCTTGCGTGACCGGCAGGCCGACCAGCTTGGCGCCGACGCGTTGAGCGAGCTGATACCAGGGCACGATGTTGGAATGGTGCTCGAGCTCCGATACGACGATCTCGTCGCCCGCCTTCAGGCGCTGGCCGTAGCTGTGGGCCACGAGGTTGATCGCCGCCGTACAGCCGCCGGTGAAGATCACCTCATCGGGCGAGGTGACGCCGAGGAAACGTCCTACATCGGCGCGCGCGCTTTCGTAGAGCTCGGTCGCGGCCTCGGCCAGCGCATGCACGCCGCGCAGCACATTGGCGCGCGACGTGGTCTCGTAGGCGACGACGGCGTCGATCACCGCCTGCGGCGTCTGCGCCGAGGCGCCGTTGTCGAGATAGTGCAGCGTCTTGCCGTTGATCGGCCGCGAAAGGATCGGGAACTGCCGCCGTATCGCGCCGACATCAAAGGTCTTGCTGGTCATCGCGTCCTGTCCGCCGTGCCGCGCATGGCGGCGGACACTACGCCAACGCCAGCTTCAGCCCGTGTACCATATATGCTCGATCCAACCGTGCGAGCCATGATTATTGTACCTGCCCTGGCTGCCGTGCAGCTCATGCAGCGTGCCGCGCCAGGGATCGAGAACGACGACCCAGGTCCGGCTGGTGCAGCGCGCGGCGAGGATGAAGTGACCGCCATTGCGCGTCATCGTCGCGCCGGCGCCGCGATACCAGCCGACGAGGAGCAGCGCCGGAAAGCGGTCCCGGATGCGATTCTTCTGCCAGGCGAAGTTATAGGACGAAGTGCCGGGATACATGGCGCCGGTGTCGGCGCTCACGCGGATCCCGGAGGCTCGGAGAGTGGGCGTGATATTGCCCTCGTCCGTGCCGGTACCCAGCCCTCTGTTCGCACCAGAGAGCTGGCTCTGAAGCAGCGATCCAGAGAAGTTGCCGGAAATCGCCTTGTACCCGCTCTCGCCGTTGACGCTGCACTGCTGGCGCGTCTGGTCCCACATCATGCCGATGCTGGCGAGCGCGCAGGACATCGGTTCGTTCTGCCGGTCGACGTAGTGGGTGACCCCATCGGAATCGTTGCGGCGGATGTACTCTTGGGCGACGACAAACGACATGACGACGCTCCCCTGTAGCGACAATCAGAAAAAGTGAACGATCAATTATTTCTTAAATCGCCCTACTCGTCAAGCGCGCCGTGCGCGGAAGGCCGCCAGCGCTTCCGGCGTATCGAGATCGACCAGAACACCGTCCGACGACACCTCGCCGTCCATCGGAACCTCGCAGACCTGGTCGGCATGCTCGCCGATCAGGTGGCGCGCGCCGGTGTCGCCCGACACGCCGCCCATCTCCGGGAAGAAGCGCTTGGCCCATAGCACCGGGTTGCCGCGCTTTCCCTCGACGGTGGGTACGCAGATCGATCGACCCTCGACCGGGTTGAAGGCCGCGATCAGCTTGTTGAGCTGCGCCGGCGTGACGGCCGGCATGTCGCCCAGCAGCACGAGCGCGCCGTCGATGTCGGCGGGCAAGGTCGCGACGCCTGCCTTCAGCGAGGTGCTCAGTCCCTGCGCGTAGTCAGGATTCTCGACGAAGCGCACGGCGCGCGCGACATCGCCCAGGCTGGCCACGGCGCGGCGCACGTCGTCGGCCATGTGGCCCAGCACAACGGTGGCCGACACCGCGTGCGACATCATCGCGGCGCGCACCACGCGCGCCACCATCGGCGCGCCGTCGATCTCCGCCAGCAATTTGTTCGACGGGCCCATGCGGCTGGAGCGACCGGCCGCGAGGATGAGGGCGGCGATGCGCGGCGCGCGCTGCGCTTCGCCCTTGCCCTCGCTATCCTCGCCGCTGCGCGCCACGCCGCGCATCGTGGTTTCCTCCAGCAGCCCGCCCGCGCCCATGCGCACGATCTCGCTCCGCCGCACCGGCAATCCGGCGGCCAGACGCTGCAGCACCATGTCGAAGCCGTTGAATTTCGGCGACTTGGCGCAGCCCGGTAGGCCGATCGCCGGCCTGCCGTCGAGCTCGCCCATCAGCAGCAGGTTGCCGGGGTCGACGGGCATGCCGAAATGCGTGATGTGACCGCCCGCCTTCTCGATCCCCGACGGCACTGTGTCGCGCCGGTCGACGATCGCCGAGGCGCCGGCGATCAGGAACAGATCGCAGCCCTCGGCCGCGAGTTCCGTCAGTGCCGCGGCGATCTCGCCCTCGTCGTGGCGCACGCGGCGCTCGCCGGCGAGCGTGCCGCCCAACCCGGCCATGCGCGCCCGTGTCGTCTCGGTCGCCTTGTCGAGAACCTTCGCGCGCGTGCCCGGCAGGCTGGTCTGCACCAGCCCGGCTCTCATCGCCTTGAAGGGCGCCAGCGAAACCATGGGACCGCCGTCTCGCACCACCGCCAGGGCGCGCTCGAGCGCGGCGCGCGGCACGGCGAACGGGATGATCTTGATGGTGGCGACCATCTGCTTTACCGCGGCCGCGGCGTAGGCCGGCAAGGTCGCGATGGTGATCGACTCGTCGATGTCATTGAGCGCGTCGAGCCGCGCCTGATCGGCGACCACGACACCGGGCGCCGTCGCGAAGAGATTGGCACGGCCGGTGAACGGCGCGGTCGCCGTGAGGCCGGAGCCCATCACCGCCTCGGCGATGGTGCGCGCCGCCTCGTCCTCGTGCACGTCGTCGGGCGCCAGCCTGGCGGCGATCACCGTCTTCACACCGGCGGCCTTCAACGCGGCGACGTCGAGTTCAGACAGTCGCCGGCCCTTGGCGAAGTTGATGCGACCCTCGCGGTGCGCGTGCGCGAGGATCGCGCCCGCCGCCTCGTCGATGGCGATGTCGCCGAACCGCATGGGCTCAGGCCGCGCGCTCGCGCGGCTCGCGCTCGGCGGCCTGCGCCGAGCGCACCTGGATGATCTGCGCCAGGATCGAGATCGCGATCTCCGCCGGCGAGCGGCCGCCGAGGTTCAGGCCGACGGGCCCATGGATACGCGCGAACTGCGCGTCGGTGATGCCGGCCTCGTTCAGCCGCGCCTTGCGCTTGGCGTGCGTGTTGCGGCTGCCCAGCGAGCCGACATAGAAGGCGTCGGAGTTCAGCGCCACGATCAGCGCCGGATCGTCGAGCTTTGGGTCGTGGGTCAAGGTCACCACGGCGGTCGCCGGATCGGGCTTCAGCCGCTCCATCGCCTCGTCCGGCCAGTCGGTCAGCACGGTGACGCCGGGGAAACGGCTGTCGCTGGCGAAGGCGCGGCGCGGATCGATCACCGTGACATCGAAGCCGCTCATCGCTGCCATCGGCACCAGCGCCTGTGCGATATGGACGGCGCCGACCACGATCATGCGCTGCGGCGGGATGAACGCCTGCACGAAGAGCTTGCCCGAGGCCGTTTCGACCGTCTCGCTCTTGCCCGACTCGAGCGCGGCGCGGCCTGCCGCGACCGCAGCCGCGTCGCTGGCGAGCGCGCCCTCCGCGCGATCCTTGAAGATCAGCACTTCCTCGCCATCGGCGATGCGCTTGACCAGCACAACCGGCCGCCGCGCCGCGCGCGCGGCCTGCAAGGCGTCGAGAGTCGACAGTTTCATCGCGTGTCCTTCCTCATATGGCTCCCTCTCCCCGTTTACGGGGAGAGGGTTGGGGTGAGGGGCTGAAGCAAGTGGCGCACGACCGCCCTGCGCAACCGGCGACTCCCCCTCACCCCGACCCTCTCCCCGCAAGCGGGGAGAGGGAGGAGAACGTCAGCCCACCTTCTCGACGAAGACCTGCACCTTGCCGCCGCAGGCCAGCCCGACATCCCAGGCCTGCTCGTCGGTGACGCCGAAATCGAGCAGACGCGGTTTGCCGTCCTTGATGGCGTCGAGCGCTTCCTTGACCACGGCGCCCTCGATGCAGCCGCCGGAGACCGAGCCCACCATGTTGCCGGCGCCGTCGATGGCGAGCTGGCTGCCCACCGGGCGCGGCGAGGAGCCCCAGGTCAAGGTCACCGTGGCCAACGCCACGTCCTTGCCGGCGTCCTTCCACTGGCGCACCGCGCCGAGGATGTCTTCCTGAGCCGGATTCATCGTGCCCTCCATCTCATGCGGCCCGCGCGCGGTCGCGCCAGTCCGCCATCGTCCGGCCGCCGCGACGCACTGGCTCGCTCAGCGCCGCCACCAGCTCGGCCAAGCTGTCGAGATTGTGCACCGGCCGGAAATCGTCGACATGCGGCAGCATCGCCCGGTTGCCCAGAGATTTTGGCTCGTACCCGTCGTAGCGCAAGAGCGGGTTGAGCCAGATCAGCCGGGAACAGGATTTGTGCAGCCGCTCCATCTCCTCCGGCAGGCCCGCCGCGCCCTCGCGGTCGAGCCCGTCGGTGATCAGCAGCACCACGGCGCCCTGCCCCAGCACCCGGCGCGACCATTTCAGGTTGAACTCGTGCAGGGTGGCGCCGATGCGCGTGCCGCCGGACCAGTCCTCTACCTGGGCGCTGGCCTTGGCAAGGGCGACATCGACATCCTTGTCCCGAAGCGCGCGCGTCACGTTGTTGAGCCGCGTGCCGAAGGTGAAGCTGAATACCCGGTCGCGATCGCTCGCCAGCGCGTGCATGAAATGCAGGAACATCCGACTGTACTTGCTCATCGAGCCGGAGATGTCGCAGAGGATAACCAGCGGCGGCGGCCGCCTTCGCGGTTCCTTCCGATGCAGCTCGATCACGCCGTGCGGCTTGAGCGAGGCGCGCATCGTGGCGCGCATGTCGATGCGGCTGCCATGCGCTGACGGCCGCGTGCGGCGGATGCGTCGGTCGGGGATCGGCAGGCGCAGGCGCTGGATCGCGCGCAGCGCCTGGGCGATCTCGGCCGCCGACATTTGCTCGAAGTCGCGCGTCTGCAACAGCTCGCGGTCGGAGAAGGTCAAGGTCGCTTCGAGCTCCATCTTGGGCGGCTCCTCGGACTCCTCCTCCGGCGCCTGGCCGCGGCCCGATTGCAGGGCTTCCTGCAGGCGGCGGCTCATCTGCTTCTTGCTCTGGTCCTCCTCGAAGCCGCCGTCGATCTGCGGCAGCATCATGCCCATCATCTTCTCGAGCAGCTTGGGATTGCGCCAGAAGACGTGGAAGGCTTGATCGAAGATCTCGCGCTGGTCGCGGCGGTTCACGAACACGCTGTGCAGGGTCCAGTAGAAATCCTCGCGCCGGCCGAGCCCCGCCGCCTCGACCGCCTTCACCGCTTCGAGCACGCGGCCCGGGCCGATCGGCAGCCCCGCCGCGCGCAGGGTGCGCGCGAAGTTCATGATGTTGACGACGAGCTTGGGCTCGGCCGGCGGCTTCGGGGCTGAGCGGATGACTTCGGACATCGCCTAGGCAGCCGGCAAGGCCGCCACCTCGCTCTTCACGCGGCCGAGGATGGCGGCGGCCTCGATGCCCTGGATGCGCTGGATGTCATCCTGGTACTTCAGCAGGATACCCAGGGTGGAATCGATCACGTTGGGATCGAGGTCGAGCACGTTGAGCTCCGACAGCGCCTGCGCCCAGTCGATCGACTCGGCGACGCCCGGTGACTTGAACAGGTCCATGTTCCGCAGCGCCTGCACGAAGCCCACGACCTGCCGCGCCAGCGCCGCCGGCGCCTCGGGCGCCTTGGTGGCGAGGATCTGCCGCTCGCGCGCCGCGTCGGGATAGTCGACCCAGTGATAGAAGCAGCGGCGCTTGAGCGCATCGTGGATCTCGCGCGTGCGGTTCGAGGTGATGATCACGATCGGCGCTTCAGGGGCCTTCACCGTGCCCAGCTCGGGGATCGAGACCTGGAAATCGGAGAGCACCTCCAGCAGATAGGCTTCGAAGGGTTCGTCGGTGCGGTCGAGCTCGTCGATCAGCAGCACCGGCGGGCCGGCCGGATCGGGCTGCAGCGCCTCCAGCAGCGGGCGGCGAATCAGGAAGCGCTCGTTGAAGACGTCGCTGCCGAGCTGGTCGCGATCGACGGCGCCCTGCGCCTCGGCTAACCGGATCTCGATCATCTGCCGGGCGTAGTTCCACTCGTAGACGGCGGATGCCGCGTCGAGGCCCTCGTAGCATTGCAGGCGGATCAGCTTGCGGCCGAGCGTCTGGGCCAGGACCTTGGCGATCTCGGTCTTGCCGACGCCGGCCTCACCCTCGCAGAACAGCGGCCGGCCGCGTTTGAGAGCAAGGAAGAGGACTGTGGCGAGGCTGCGGTCGGCGATATAGTCGCCACGGCGCAGGAGATCGACCATGGCGTCGATCGACTCGGGTACTGGGGTGGACATCAAAGCCGTGTGGTTGGGGGCAAAAGTAGAGTGACGTGTGATACTAGCGGGGCCGGGGATGACCTTGCCACACCGCTCGTATGGTGAGTGTTCACATCACTTAGGGGAAACTTCCAGATGCGCAAGACAATACCGATGATCCTGGCGCTCGCCGCCGCGATGGCCATGGGATCAGCCTTCGCCGAGCAGAAGGGCCAGGGCAAGGGCGACCGCCCGGACAAGGCACAAGGCGTGACCCCAAAGGGCGGCGACAAGGGCGACAAGGCCGATGGCAAGGCGCCCCCCTCGAAAGTCGTCACTCCCAGAGACCCGGCCAGCGGTCAGGCGACCGGCAAGCGCCAGCACGGGCCAATCCAGTAGGAGTTCGGATGTACGGTGACGTCCTGAGGGGAAAGAACGCGGTCGTCACCGGTGGTGCGCGCGGCATCGGGTTGGCGTGCGCGCAGGCGCTGCAAGCCGCCGGCGCGCGCATCGCGGTGTGGGATCGGGACGAGGCCGTCGCCCGGGAGTCGGCGGCGACCTTGCCCGGCGCCATCGCCGTGTCCGTCGACGTCGCCGACGACCGCTCGGTTGCGGCAGCGCTGGCGGATACCGAGAAGCGGCTGGGCGGCGTCGACGTCCTGGTCGCCAGTGCCGGCATCACTGGCCCCAACGCGACGGTCGCCGACTATGACGTGCAGGCCTGGCGGCAGGTGATCGACATCAACCTCACCGGCGTCTTCGTCACCAACCGCGCCGTCGTGCCGGGCATGGTGGCGCGCAAATGGGGCCGCATCGTCAACATCGCCTCGATCGCCGGCAAGGAAGGCAACCCCAACGCCTCGGCCTATTCCGCCTCGAAGGCCGGCGTGATCGGCCTGACCAAGTCGCTGGGCAAGGAGCTGGCGAATACCGGCGTGCTGGCGAACTGCGTCTGCCCGGCGGCAATCAAGACCGACATCTTCAAGCAGATGACCCAGCAACACATCGACTTCATGCTGTCGAAGATCCCGATGGGCCGCTTCGCCACGGTCGAGGAAGCCGCCACCCTGGTGACCTGGCTGGCCTCGCCGCTGTGCAGCTTCAACACCGGCGCGGTGTTCGACCTCTCGGGTGGTCGCGCGACCTATTAGGTCGGAGCCAGACCGCGCACCGTCAGGTCGACCATCCCCTGGATCAGCGCCTGGCGGTCCGACCAGGGAAAGTCGGGTTCGTTGATCAAGGCCGACACCAGGCCGTGGCAGGCCATCCAGGACAGCTCGGCGCAGGTGACCGGCGGATGGGGCAGCTTGGCCCCGCCCTGCTCCAGCTCGATGAACTGGCGCTCGAGCATGGCAAAGGCGATCGCGCCCTTGATGCCGGGCTTCTCCGGATCGCTGATATCGCCGCGATGGCCGGTATGGCGCACCGGCTCGGGCGCCTGCTCCTCCATGAAGATCAGCCGATACTCGCCGACATGCGCGAGGCCGAACCTGACATACGCCTCGCCCATCTGCCGCAGGCGGTCTCGGGGCGAACATTCAATACATTCAATGCTGTGGAAGAGTTCGATCAAGCGACCGAAAGTCTGGTCGCAGAGTGCCAGCATGATCTCGTCCTTGTCCTTAAAGTACAAGTACAAGGCTGGAGCAGAAACCCCTACACGATCAGCGATTTTCCGGATCGTAGTGGCGCCGTAACCCTCTTCGAGGAAGAGCGACTTCGCGGCGACGAGGATTTCGTCGCGCCGCGTGTGTCCCTCACCCCGGCGCTTGCGCCCCAGGGGTGCGACAGTCTGCGCTGCCACATTCACCATTTTGTTCCTCTTGCGGGCGTGCCCGGGCTTGATCAGTTAACGACGGTAAGTTAACACTATTCAGTTCAGTTTGCAATGACTGAACGTTAGTTTACCCGGGAGTGCGGTCATGCGTAAGCGCCTCGTTGCGGTGCTCGGTTCGGTTCTCGCGGTCAGCCTCGCCGGCGGCCTGAGCTTCGTGCTGTTCGCCTATCCCAAGCCGCCAACGCCCGCGTCGATCGCCGCGAAGCCCCCGGTCGTTCGTCCCGCCCGGGTGCAGGAGATCACCCTGCGCGGCCAGACCGAGCGCCTCACCCTGGCTGGCACGGTGGTGCCGCGCTACGAGACCACGGTCGGCTTCCGCGTCCCCGGCAAGATCGTCGAGCGGCTGGTCGAGGTCGGCGGGCGCGTCACGGCGGGCCAGCCGATCGCGCGTCTCGACCCGGCCGATATGAGGCTGGCCCATGACAATGCGCGCGCCGCACTGGCGGCGGCTGAGGCCGAGGCGGTGCGCGCCAAGGCCGATCTCGAACGCTATGTCGGCCTGAAGGGCACGTCGGCCTTCGTGCCGCAGATGCTCGACCAGCGGCAGTCTTTGGCCAACGCCGCGCAGGCGCGGCTTGAGCAAGCCAAGACGCAGCTCGACACCGCCGCCAACAATCTCGGCTACACCACGCTCAGCGCCGATTCCGATGGCGTCGTCACGGCGCTGATGATCGAGGTCGGCCAGGTCGTGTCCGCTGGCCAGCAAGTGGCCAAGATCGCCCGCCTCAACGAGCTGGAGATCCGCGTCGACGTGCCGGAGCAGCGTCTGGCGCTGCTGAGCGGCGCCTCGCGCGTCACCTACGATCTGTGGGCCGAACCCGGAATCGTGCGCGGCGCGACCTTGCGCGAGCTGGCGCCGATGGCCGACACGATCACGCGCACCTACGCCGCGCGCTTCGCCATCGCCGAGCGGCCGGCGCTGATCGCCATGGGCATGACCGCGACGCTCACGCTCGAGCGCGGCACGCAGGAGCGGCTCGCCGAGGTGCCGATGACCGCGATCTTCCAGCGCGGCACCGGCCCCGCCGTGTGGATCGTCGATCGGCAGAGCGGCGCGCTCGCGCTGCGGCCGGTGACGGTGGCGCGCTGGCGCGACGACAGCGCGCTGATCTCGGCCGGCCTCGGCGAGGGCGAGCTGATCGTGACTCAGGGCGTGCACAAGCTCGAGGTCGGCCAGCGCGTCAAGCCACAAACCAGCGCCACGTCCGACGCCGCCGTGGCGCAGAGCTTGGGCCAGTGATGCTTCCCTTGGGACCGCCGGCGTCTCGCGGGCGGTCCCAGTCGACAACTCCGGACATTCACCATGTCTAACCGCTTCAATCTCAGCACCTGGGCGCTGGAGCATCGCACGCTCACGCTGTTCATGCTGATCGTGCTCACGATCGCCGGCACCCTGTCGTTCTTCAACCTTGGCCGCGCCGAGGATCCGCCCTTCACCATCAAGCAGATGGTGGTGTCGGTGGCCTGGCCCGGTGCTACGGCGCGCGAGATGGAGCAGCAGGTCACCGACAAGATCGAGACCAAGTTGCAGGAACTGCCCTATCTCTACAACGTCACCTCCTACTCCCGGCCGGGCGAGGCCGTGATCTTCGTCAACCTGCAGGACAGCGTGCCGCCGAAGGAGGTCGCCGGCCTGTGGTATCAGGTGCGCAAGAAGATCGGTGACATCCGCAACACCCTGCCCCAGGGCGTGCTGGGGCCATTCTTCAACGACGAGTTCGGCGACACCTACGCGATGATCTGGGCCTTCGAAGGCGACGGCTACTCGCCGGCCGAGATGAAGGAGCTGATCAAGAAGGTCCGCCTGCGCCTGCTGCGCGTATCAGACGTCGCCAAGGCCGACATCTTCGGCGCCCAAGACGAGCGCGTGTATCTCGAGTTCTCGCATGTCCGCCTGGCGACGCTTGGCATCTCGGTGACGCAGCTCTTCGACGCGTTGCAGAAGCAGAACGCGATGACCTCGGCCGGCGTGGTCGAGACGCCCTCCTCCCGCGTGGCGCTGCGCATCGACGCCGCGCCGACGACGGCGGCGGCGATCGGCGAGATCCCCATCAACGCCGGCGGCCGTACCTTGCGCATCTCTGATGTCGCGGAGGTCAGGCGCGGCTACCAGGATCCCCAGACCTTCAGCATGCGCTTCATGGGCAAGCCGGCGCTCGGCCTGGGCCTCGTGATGTCGGCCGGCGGCAACATGCAGGCGCTGGGCAAGCTGCTCGACAAGGAGATAGCGGCGATCCAGGACGAGCTACCGGTTGGCATCACGGTGCACAAGGTCGCCTTCCAGCCCGACGTGGTCGATCGCTCGTTCTCCGAGTTCATCTATTCGCTGATCGAGGCGCTGGGCATCGTGCTGGCGGTGAGCTTTGTCAGCCTCGGCCTGCGCAGCGGCATCGTCGTGGCGCTCTGCGTGCCGCTGGTGCTGGCGATCACCTTCACGGCGATGGAGGTGATGGGCATCAACTTCCACCGTATCTCGCTCGGCGCGCTGATCATCGCGCTCGGCCTGCTGGTCGACGACGCCATCATCGCCGTCGAGATGATGATGGTGAAGCTCGAGCAGGGCCACACCCGCATGGAGGCGGCGAGCTACGCCTACTCCTCCACGGCGTTCCCGATGCTGACCGGCACCCTGATCACCGCGGCCGGCTTCGTGCCCGTGGGTTTCGCGCGCTCCAGCGCCGGCGAGTACACCAACGCCATCTTCTGGGTTACCGCGATCGCGTTGATCGTGTCGTGGTTCGTCGCCGTGATCTTCACGCCCTTCATCGGCTACCGCCTGCTGCCAACGCCCAAGTCGCACGCCGACGGCAAGCACGACGATCCCTACGACCGCCCGCTCTACCGCGCTTTCCGCCGCGTCGTGGTCTGGTGCCTCGATCATCGCTGGCTGGTGATCGGCGCCACGCTGGTCGCTTTTGCCGGCTCGCTCTTCGCCTTCCAGTTCGTGCAGAAGCAATTCTTCCCCACCGCCAACCGGCCCGAGCTGATCATCGACCTGCGCCTGGCCGAGCAGTCGTCGTATGCCGCGACCGAAGCCGAGGTGAAGCGGTTGGAGGCCTGGCTGGCGCGCAACGAGAACGTGGTGAACTATGTCGCCTATGTCGGTGGCGGCTCGCCGCGCTTCTACCTGCCGACCCTGCCCGAGCTGAAGAACCCTGCCTTCGGCCAGCTCGTGGTGATGACCAAGGGCATCGATCAGCGCGAGCGGCTGGTCGCCGAGCTCGACGCCCTCTTCAACACCGACTTCGCCGCCGTGCGCGCTCGCGTGCAGCGCCTGCAGAACGGCCCGCCGGTGCAATACCCCGTGATGTTCCGCGTACTGGGCCAGGATCCGCAGGAGATCCGCGTGCTGGCCGAGAAGGTGCGCGCGGTGTTCAAGGCCGACCCCGACACGCGCGACATCAACTTCGACTGGTTCGAGCTGAGCAAGAGCGTGCGGCTCGATATCGACCACGCCAAGGCGCGCGCGCTGGGCGTCAACCCGCAGGATCTCGGCCAGGCCCTGCACACCTTGCTGTCGGGCACCACGGTGACGCAGTTCCGCGAGGGCGACGAGCTGATCGACGTCGTCGCCCGCGCCATCGCCGCGGAGCGCGTGGGCCTCGACAATCTCGACGGCATCACCGTGCGGGGCGCCAACGGCCCGGTGCCGCTGGGCCAGATCGCGCGGCTGAAATACGAGCTGGAGGAGCCGATCCTGTGGCGGCGCAACAAGGAGACCCTGATGACCGTGCGCGCCATGGTCGCCGACGGCGTGCAGGGGCCCGACGTTACCGCGCGCGTCGACAAGGCGCTGTCACAGCTGCGCGCGGCGCTGCCGACGGGCTATCGCATCGAGGTTGGCGGCGACAGCGAGGAGAGCGCCAAGAGCCAGGGCTCGATCTTCGTGCTGATGCCGCTGATGCTGTTCCTGATGCTGGGCTTCCTCATGCTGCAGCTGCAGAGCTTCTCCAAGCTGGCGCTGGTGTTCCTCACCGCGCCCCTGGGCCTGATCGGCGTGTCGCTGGCGCTGCTCAGCTTCAACTCGGCCTTCGGCTTCGTCTCGCTGCTGGGCGTGATCGCGCTGTCGGGCATGATCATGCGCAACTCGGTGATCCTGGTCGACCAGATCGACCAGGACATGCGCGACGGCCGCTCGGCCTACGACGCCATCGTAGAGGCCACCGTGCGCCGCTCGCGCCCGATTCTATTGACGGCGGCGGCGGCGATCTTCGCCATGGTGCCGCTGTCACGCTCGGTGTTCTGGGGCCCGATGGCGATCGCGCTAATGGGCGGATTGCTCGTCGCGACCGCGTTGACCCTGATCTTCCTGCCCGCCCTCTATGCCGCGTGGTTCCGCGTGCGCAAGCAGGCAGCAGCGCAGGAGGAGTCCACTCCCGCCCCCACCGTCGCCGCCGCGCCCGCACTGGCCGCGGAGTAGTCGCCCGTCGTCCTGAGCGAAGCGAAGGACCTTGCGGTGTCGTGGTCGCAAACATGCGGCTTGTCCGTGTGCATCACCGCGAGATCCTTCGATTTGCTCAGGGTGACGAGGGTGGTGACCGAAATGCGGAGCTTCGCTTCGCGGCGCGCGACAGGCGCCTGAGGACTGCCGGGACGAGCCCGCCGTCATGACCGCTGAAGACATCGCACTCTTGCTGAACTTGACGCGCACAACTCGGTTGCTCTCATCCTCCGAGGTCCGGGGATCATGTCCCGAGCCGTGATGTAATTGGGTGGAGCAAAAAAGGCCGTCCACGAAGCGCTCTACCCAAAGATGACAAAGGGCCGGCACCAGGCCGGCCCTTCAACAATCCCGATTACTGGCTGTTCAGCCCGCCGCGGCAACCGCCCGCTTGGCCATCACCGTCACCAGATGCGCGCGGTACTCGCGGCTGGCGTGGATGTCGTTGTTCAGCCCGCCGGCCGGCACCTTGATGCCGGCGACGGCGTCCGCCGACCAGCCCTTGCCCAGCGCGGCTTCCATGTCCTTGACCCGGAACACGCCCGGGCCGGCGCCGGTGACCGCGACGCGCGCGCCGCCCGCCGTGTCGGCCACGAACACGCCGACCATGGCGTAGCGCGAGGCCGGGTTGGGGAACTTCATGTAAGCGGCCTTCTTGGCCACCGGGAAGCTCACGGCGGTGATGATCTCGCCGTCCTTCAGCGCGGTCTCGAACATGCCCTTGAAGAAGTCGTCGGCGGCGATCTTGCGCTCGTTGGTGTGCACCGTGGCGCCCAGTCCGACCAACGCCGCCGGGTAGTCGGCTGCCGGATCGTTGTTGGCCACCGAGCCGCCGATCGTGCCGCGATTGCGCACCTGGGCGTCGCCGATATTGGCCGCGAGCTTGGCCAGCGCCGGGATCGCCTTGGCGACGTCAGCGGAGGCCGCGACCTCGGCGTGCTTGGTCATGGCGCCGATGGTGACACCGGAGGCGTCGACCTTGATGCCCTTCAGATCGCCGATGCCGCCGAGATCGACGACGTCGGACGGACGCGCCAGGCGCTGCCCCATCGTCGGGATCAAGGTCATGCCGCCGGCCATCAGCTTGCCTTCCGAGGCCTTCTTCACCGCGGCCGAGGCGTCGGCGACGGACTTCGGCTTGTGGTACGCGAAATCGTACATGGGGGTTCCTCCTGATCTCGCTTCGTCTCAGTGTGCGTTGATCGCCGCCCACACGCGCTGCGGCGTCGCGGGCATTTCGATGCGATCCTGGGCGCCGACGGCGGCGAGCGCGTCGCGCACCGCGTTCATCACGGCGGCCGGGGCCGCTATCGCGCCGGCCTCGCCGCAGCCTTTCACCCCCAGCGGGTTGTGCGGGCATGGCGTGACCTCGTAGCCGAGCTTGAACGACGGCACGTCGTCGGCGCGCGGCATGGTGTAGTCCATGTACGAGCCCGAGATCAGCTGGCCGGTCTTCTCGTCGTAGGCGGCGTTCTCCAGCAGCGCCTGGCCGACGCCCTGGACGATGCCGCCATGCACCTGGCCTTCGACAACCATCGGATTGACGATGTTGCCGAAATCGTCGACGGCGACAAAGTTCACGATGTCGACGACACCGGTATCAGGGTCGACCTCGACCTCGCAGATCTGCGTGCCCGACGGATAGGTGAAGTTGGACGGGTCGTAGAACGCGTTCTCGTCCATGCCCGGCTCGAGATCGGCCGGATAGTTGTGCGGCACGTAGGCGGCGAAGACCGCCTGGCCCAGCGGCACGGCCTTGTCGGTGCCCGTGACCTTGAAGGTGCCGTTCTCGAAGACGATGTCGGCCTCGGCGGCCTCCATCAGATGCGCGGCGACCTTCTTGCCCTTGGCGATGATCTTGTCAGCCGCCTTCATGATCGCCGAACCACCCACCGGCAGCGAGCGCGAGCCGTAGGTGCCCATGCCGAACGGCACCTTGTCGGTGTCGCCGTGCACCACCTCGATCTGGTCGAGCGGGATGCCGAGCTTGTCGGAGACGATCTGCGCGAAGGTCGTCTCGTGGCCCTGGCCGTGGCTGTGCGAGCCGGTGAGGATCTGCAGGTTGCCGGTGGGGTTGAACTTGAGCTGGGCGCTCTCCCACAGGCCGACGCCGGCACCGAGCGAGCCCACCACCGCCGACGGTGCGATACCGCAGGCTTCGATGTAGGAGCACACGCCGATACCGCGCAGTTTGCCCTTGGCCTTGGCCGCCGCCTTGCGGGCGTCGATGCCGGCGTAGTCGGCCAGCTTCATCGCCTGGTCAAGGATCGGCGCGTAGTTGCCGGAGTCGTAGGTCAGCGCCACCGGCGTCTGGTACGGGAAGGCGTCCTTGGCGATGTAATTGCGCCGCCGCAGCTCGGCGGAGTCGATCTTCATCTCGCGCGCCGCCTTGCTGACGATGCTCTCGACGACGTAGGTCGCCTCCGGCCGTCCGGCGCCGCGATAGGCGTCGACGGGCGTGGTGTGCGTAAAGGCGGCGCGCACGTTGCAGTAGATCACCGGCGTCGTGTACTGGCCGGCCAGCAGGGTGGCGTAGAGATAGGTCGGCACCGCCGTGGCGAAGGTCGAGAGATAGGCGCCGAGGTTGGCGATGGTGTCCACCTTGAAGGCGAGGATCTTGCCTTTGGCGTCGAGCGCCAGCTCGGCATGGGTGACGTGGTCGCGGCCATGCGCGTCGGTCATGAACGACTCGGAGCGCTCCGCCGTCCACTTGATCGAGCGGCCGATCTTGCCCGCCGCCCAGGTCAGCATCGTCTCTTCGGGGTAGATGAAGATCTTCGAGCCGAAGCCGCCGCCGACATCCGGCGCGATGACGCGCAGCTTGTGCTCGGGGATGCCCAGCACGAAGGCCGACAGCACCAGCCGCGCGACATGCGGGTTCTGGCTGGTGGTGTAGAGCGTGTAGTTGCCGGTGCCGCGATCGTACTCGGCGGCGGCCGCGCGCGGCTCCATGGCGTTGGGCACCAGCCGATTGTTCACCAGGTCGAGCTTGGTGACGTGCGCGGCCTTGGCGAAGGCGGCGTCGACTGCGGCCTTGTCGCCCAGCTCCCAGTCGTAGCAGAGGTTGCCCGGCGCGTCGGCGTGCACCTGCGGCGCCTTGGGATCGAGCGCGCCGGCAAGGTTGATCTGCGCCGGCAGCACCTCGTAGTCGACCTCGATCTTCTCCGCGGCGTCGCGGGCCTGGTCGGCCGTCGCGGCGATCACCATCGCCACCGTGTCGCCGACGTGGCGCACCGTATCAGCGGCCATCGCGGGATGCGCCGGCGCCTTGTGCGGATTGCCGTGCTTGTCCTTGACCACCCAGCCGCAGATCAGCCCGCCGACTTTGGCCTCGGCGACATCCTTGCCGGTGAAGATCTGCACGACGCCGACCGAGGCCGCGGCCTTCGAGGTGTCAATCTTGCGGATCTTGGCGTGGGCGTGCGGCGAGCGCAGAAAATAGGCGTAGGTGACGCGCGCGAGCTGCAGATCGTCGACGTAGCGGCCGGAGCCGGTCAGGAAACGACGGTCTTCCTTGCGCTGGACGCGCTCACCGATCTTGACGTTACCCATAGGTTCCTCCCTCTGGGCCCTGTTGCAGGGACGCTTGTCGCTATCGTTGGTTCAGACGCCGGCGGCCTTCATGGCCTGCGCACCCGCGAGGATCGACTTCACGATGTTGTGGTAGCCGGTGCAGCGGCAGAGATTGCCCTCCAGCCCGTGCCGCACGATCTCCTCGGTGACGGCGTAGTTGTGACGCTTCACCAGATCGATGGCGCTCATCACCATGCCCGGGGTGCAGAAGCCGCATTGCAGTCCGTGATTCTCGCGGAACGCCTCCTGCATCGGATGCAGCTTCTCCGGACTCGCGGCGAGGCCTTCGATGGTCGTGACCTTCGAGCCTTCGGCCTGGACCGCGAGCATGGTGCAGGCCTTCACCGACACGCCGTCGACATGCACGACACAAGCGCCGCACTGGCTGGTGTCGCAGCCCACATGCGTGCCGGTCATGCCGAGATGTTCCCGCAGGAACTGCACCAGCAGCGTGCGCGCTTCGACGTTGCCGGAGACGGCCTTGCCGTTCACGGTCATGGCAACGGACATCGTCATGCTGTCTCTCCCTACAGGCTGGCGCGAGGCCGCTTCACGGACGCCCTTCGCGGTTTCGCACGCATACCATGGCGGGGACGCGCGTTGCGGGTCAAGGAAAATGGCCGGCGCCGTTTGTCGTCCTGAGCGCAGCGAAGGATGACGGCGACGTTCAACGCATCGCCAGCCAGGCGATCACTAGCACGACGGCGCCGGCGCCGATGATCAGCCAGTGGTTCAGGCCGCGCGTCGCCGACGCCGGCGTGGTCGCGGGACTGGGCGCCGGCTGCGACGCAGGTACGGGCGAGGAAGCCGCGCCGGCCGATTGGGGCTGCGGTTCTGCCGATCCGCCGACCAGCTCGGCGAACTTGCCGAAGAACTCGTCGGCCAGTTTCTTCGCCGTGCCCTCGATCAGGCGCGCGCCGACCTGGGCGATCTTGCCGCCGACCTGCGCGTCGGCGGTGTAGGTCAGCACGGTGCCGCCGCCGTCGTCGGCCAGCTTCACCACCGCGCCGCCCTTGGCGAAGCCGGCGGCGCCGCCCTGCCCTTCGCCTGAAATGCGGTAGGAATTCGGCGGGTCGAAATCCGACAGAGTCACCTTGCCACCGAATTTGGCGCTCACCGGGCCGACGCGCATGCGGACCTGGGCCTTCAGCTCGGTATCGGAGGTCTTCTCCAGTGATTCGCAGCCCGGAATCGCCTGCTGCAGGATCGCCGGATCGTTGAGTGCCTCCCAGACCTTCTGCCGGGGCGCGGGAATCCTGTACTCGCCCGAGAAATCCATGGCGGTTTCCTTTCAGACGCGGCCGACTACCACTTCGAGGTATACGACTCGGGCGGCGGCTCGGCGAGCGGGGTGCGCAGCGAGACGTATATGGTGGCGAGATAGGGCAACGCCAGCAGCAGCGCCTCGGCGGCGAACCAATTGGCCTGGGTATTCCAGAACAGGGTGCCGATCACCCATCGCCCGCCATCGGGCGCCAGCCATCCACCACCGGCTCCATCGTGCAGCTTGATCGCGCCCTCGGTCACGACGACCAGCGCCACGCCGGCGATCAGCAAGGTCGACAGCACCAGCTCGGGCAGCACCGGCGAGATGCGGCTGAACACCGGATCCAGCCGCACATAGCCGCGGCTGCCGTCGAAGCCCAGCAGGCGGCCGAAGGATAGCGTCTTGGCCAGTCTGTGGGTGCGCGGCACATCGCCGGTGCGGAAGATGGTGAACAGCTTCCAGGCCACCAGCACGAAGGTGGGCAGCATGAAATCCCAGATCGGGAAGTCGCGGTAACGGCCGTCGATGTTGAACACGACCGTGTTCTCGCCCGAGCCGATGACGAAGAAGTGCACGTCGATGCCGAGGAAGAACAGGTGGTAGATGCAGAGCCCGGTGAAGATCAGGAACAGCATCTGCGCCAGGAGGTCGATGCGCCGCAGCGCCGTCAACCGTGGCAGTGCGCGGAACGCCGTCCACGCCTCGCGCACGCGCGCGCCCCAGAGCGAGGGATCGGCCATGCGTCCCGTCAGGCTGTCGGCAATGCCGCGCATCAGCGCGTAGCCGAAGGCCACGATCAGGACGAAGTAGATCACCGTACCGAGCAGGCGGCTCGTATAGAAGGAGTGGGTATAATTGTGCCACGTCGCCTGCACGACGACCGAGGCGACGACATAAGCGAAGAGCGAGAACACCACGATCGCCAGGTTGCCGGGCCGGCGCCGCAGGCTGGCGAAGCCCAGGATCATCAGGCCGGCGGCGATCGTGGACACCGCGAAGAGCGACGCCCATTTCGGCTCGGGCGTTACAGGCTTGCCGGCCTTGAACTTCTCGACGCGATCGGCGGTGAAGATGCCCCAGGCGGCGCCGACCGAGCCCTCCTGCGCGCTCTTCCAGTCCTGATCGAAGGCCTCAATGACGTTGTATTCGAAGCCGTGCTGCTCGGCGAGGCGCTTGAAGATCGAGAAGTAGGTGACCTGCTCGACGCGGCCCGGCCGCGCGTCGGCGCGCATGCGGCCGGTGCTGGGCCAGCCCGTCTCGCCGATGACGATCCGCTTGTTGGGAAAGGCGCGGCGTACCTTCTGGTAGATGTCGACGATGTGCTTCTCGATGATCAGCGTGCCGTCGGCGCCGCGCCGCGACAGGCCGATCGGCACGTCCTCCCAGTACGGCAGCAGATGCACCGTGACGATATCGACCTCGTCGGCGATCTCGGGATTGCGCAGCCAGAACTCCCAGACATCGGCGTAGGTCACCGGCTGCTTGACCGCCTGCTTGACCATGCGGATGTAGCGCACGAGTTGCTGGGCATCGAGGTCCTTGCGCAGCAGCACCTCGTTGCCGATGATCACCCGGTCGACCGACTGCGGATAGCGGTTGGCATGGTCGATCAGGGCGGCGACCTGCTCGAGGTTCTCGCGCTCGACGCTGTTGAGCCAGGCGCCGTGCCATACCTTCAGCCCATACTTGTCGGCCAGACGCGGTACCGTCTCGAGCCCTTCCAGGCTGCTATAGGTGCGCAAGGCGACGGTCTTGCCCCGCATCAGCTTGAGATCGGCCTCGATCTGCTGGGCGGTGGCGAAAGTGCGCGTGTGCGGGCTCTGTCCCGGCCGATAGGGCGCGAAGGACACGCTCTGCAACGGGCCTTCCTTCCAGGCCGGGATCTCGACCGGCCGGTTGGGGTACCACCACCACAGGAAGTTCAGCGCGCCAACGAGGAGGAAGGCGGCACAGGCGACGAACGCTCGCATGGCCTAGCTTCTAGCAGGCCTTTTTCAGCCCGGCGATAGGCATGCGGATGGTTTGTCGCCAGCCTACTCGGGCCGGATGTCGGCGACCTGCAGCCCCTTGGGGCCCTCGACGATGCGCACCTTGACCATCTGGCCCGGCATCAGGCTTTCGATGCCGTGACGGCGCAACGTGGCCGCGTGAATGAAGACGTCCTTACCGGTAGCTTGCGGGCAGACGAAGCCGTAGCCGCGCTCGGCGTTGTACCACTTGACCTGGCCGACGACGTACTCGCCGTCCGCCTCGGCCGCCTGCGCCGGCGGCTCGCTCGCGCCTTCGGCGCGCGGCATCGGGCCCGCCGTCGACATGTCAACGTTGGTGATCCGCATCACCTGCATGCCCTTGGGGCCGCGCGCGGCCTGCCCCGTCAGCGTGACCCCGGGGGCGACGTCGTCGTGCCCGGCCTGCCGTAGCACGGTGACATGGAGAAACGCGTCGCCTTCGCCAGAGTCCGGCGAGACGAAGCCATAACCCTTCGTGACGTTGAACCACTTCACGCGGCCCCGGAACTCGACCAGATCCGCGCCGTCCCCGACTTCTACGCCTGTTAGGGTCGTCATACGCCGCCCGCTTTGTTTTTTTGCGCTCCCTGTTATGAGAAGCCTAACACCCTTTGCGGCGGTCGGAAACAGTCCCTGTTCAACCGATTGCGGCAGCCTTGCTGACGGTCGGATCATCGCGGTTGGGACGTTGCGCGACGACGAACGCTTGCCTAAACCAGCCGCGACACCGGGAGGACGACGATGTTCCGCAACGATCTGTACAAGGGCAAACGCTTCCTGATCACGGGCGGCGGCACCGGCCTGGGCCGCGTGATGATGGAGAGGTTCGTCGAGCTGGGCGCCGATTGCGTCATCTGCGGCCGTCGCGGCGGCGTGCTCGAGGAGACCGCGCGCGAGGTCATGGCCAAGCATCCCGGGCGCCGCGTCGATACCTTCACGGTGGATATTCGCGTCGCTACGGCCGTCGAGGAAATGATCGAGGCGATCTGGCAAGGCGGCCCGCTTGACGGCCTGATCAACAACGCCGCCGGCAACTTCGTCTCGCAGACCAAGGATCTCAGCCCGCGCGCCTTCGACGCCATCGCCAATATCGTGCTGCACGGCACATTCTACATGACCAACGCCTGCGGCAAGCGCTGGATCGCCGAGGGCCGCAAGGCCAGCGTCCTGAGCATCCTGACGACCTGGGTGTGGACGGGCAGCCCCTTCGTCGTACCCTCGGCGATGTCCAAGGCCGGTGTCGCGGTGATGACCCAGAGCCTGGCGGTTGAATGGGGACGCTACGGCATCCGGCTCAACGCCATCGCACCCGGCCCCTTCCCCACCGAAGGCGCCTGGGCGCGACTCAACCCCAAGGGCGACAGCGACGACCGGTACCGCTCGCGCAACCCGATGGGCCGCGTCGGCAAGATGAGCGAGCTCGCCAACATGGCGGCGTTCCTGATGAGCGAGGAGGTTGAGTACATCAACGGTGAGGTCGTGGCGATCGACGGCGGCATGGGCATCATGGGCCACGGCACCTTCTCGAACATGCTGTCGCGCACCGAGGACGACTGGCGGCAGATGCGCGAAGCGATCCAGGCGACCAACGCCGCCGACCGCGCCAAGCGGGGGTAACGCTTCCCTGTCATCCTCGGGGCCGTCCGCGGCCCCGAGGATGACGGAGGTCATAGCTGCCGCAACCGTACCGCGACCCACCAACCGCACAGCGCGCCGATCGCGTTGGCGGCGAGGTCGAGCCATTGGAAGGAACGGCCCGGCGCGTAGAGCTGGCCGACCTCCAGCACGATCGCCGTCGCGACGCCGGCGCCGATGGCGAACGCCCGCCAGCGGCCCAGCACCAACAGCGCCGGCATCAGCACCATGAAACCGTGGATGGCGGCGTGAATCAGCTTGTCGAGGTTGATCTCCCAGTCGCCGATCGCCGTCGGCGGCGTGGTCGAGGATGACCAGTAGAGCCAGACCAACATTGGAAAGCAGCCGGCCCAGCCCAGCAGCAGCGGCACACGAAGACCCAGCGCGAGGTCGCGCAGCGACGCCAGCCGCCGGCCGATCGGCGGCGCGCGGTTAGTCTCGGAAGTTGACAAACTGCACCGGCTGATTGAGCTCCAGCTTGCGGATCACCGCCATGGCCGCCTGCAGATCGTCGCGCTTCTTCCCTGACACTCGCAGCTCGTCGCCCTGGATCGCCGCTTGGACCTTGAGCTTGGAGTCCTTGATCGCCGTCACCAGAGTCTTGGCCAGCTCGCGATCGATACCCTGCTTGACGACCACGACCTGGCGGATGGCGTTGCCGCTGGCGCGCTCCGGGTCCTTGAACTCCAGCGCCCGCGCGTCGAGCTTGCGGCGCGTGACGTAGCCCTTCAGCAGCTCGTGCATCTGGCGCATCTTCATGTCGTCGTCGGCCAGCAGGGTGATGGCCTGCTCCTTGCGCTCCAGGGTGCAGTGGCTGCCCTTGAAGTCGAAGCGCGTGGAAATCTCGCGGCGCACGCCGTCGAGAGCGTTGTCGATCTCGGCGATCTCGGTTTTCGAGACGATGTCGAAGGAAGGCATGGTGGCGCCCTTGTAGCGGCCCGCCTCGTCACCGGCTAGGGTCGGCCGGTCCAGAAGGGAGCCATGGGTATGCGTGTTTTTATCGCGGGACTGGGGACCGAAACCAACATGTTCGTGCCCTTCCCCACCGGCCGGCGCGGCTACGAGGAGTTCGGCGTCTTCCGCGGCGACGCCACCAGGCACCCACCCCGCTCCTTCAGCGGCCCGCTACATGTCTGGCGGCGGAGGGCCGAGGAACGTGGCCATCAGGTCATCGAGGGTCTGCTGACCTTCGCCGCGCCGTCCGGCACCACCGTGCGCTCGGTCTACGAAGGCTACCGCGACGAAATTCTCGCGGGCGTGCGTGCCGCCCTGCCGCTCGACATGGTGCTGCTGAACATGCACGGCGCCATGGTCGCCGAGGGCTACGACGATTGCGAAGGCGACCTGCTCGCCCGCGTGCGCGCCATCGTCGGCCCCAAGACCGTCATCGGCGGCGAGCTCGACCTGCACTGCCACATAAGCCAGCAGATAATCGAGTCGGCCGACGTGCTGGTCACCTACAAGGAGTATCCGCACACCGACCCGATGGAACGCGCCGAGGAGGTCTTCACGCTCTGCGCCGACGCCGCCGAAGGCAAGGTCAAGCCGGTCATGGCGCGCTACGACTGCCGTATGATCGGCCACTACCGCCCGCCGGTCGAGCCGATCAAGAGCTTCGTCGACCGCATCCGCGCGTTGGAGGGCAAGGACGGCATCCTCTCGGTGTCCTTCGGCCACGGCTTCTCCTTTGCCGATGTCGAGGATGTCGGCACGCGCATGCTGGTGGTGGCTGACGGTGACAAGGCCAAGGCCGCCGCGCTGGCCGAGAAGCTCGGCCGCGAGCTCTTCGCCATGCGCGACATCGCGGTCTCGAAGTTCCTGACCCCGGCCGAGGCGCTCGATCGCGTCGCCTCGCACAACAAGGGCCCGGTGATCATCGCCGATCGCGCCGACAACGCCGGCAGCGGCGCGCCGGGCGACTCGACCTTCGTGCTGCGCGCGCTGCTCGATCGCGGCGTCGGCCCGGCGCTGTTCGGCATCGTCTGGGATCCGCTGTGCTTCCAGATCGCCGAGGAAGCCGGAGTCGGCGCCACGCTCGACCTGCGCATCGGCGGCAAGTGCGGCAAGACCAGCGGCGATCCGGTCGATCTGCGTGTGACGGTCAAGAACATCGTGCGCGGCGCGCACCAGACCTACGGCCCGGTAAAGTCGCCGCTGGGCGATATGGTCTGGCTATCGGCCGGCGACGTCGACGTCGTGGTCAATACGCTGCGCACCCAGCTCTTCCACCCCGACGCCTTCGAGGCACTCGGTATCGATCCCACCAGCTACCGTATCGTCGTCGTCAAGAGCGCCCAGCACTTCTACAACGGCTTCGCGCCCATCGCCGCCGAGGTGCTCTACGTCGCCACGCCCGGCGCGGCCAATCCCGACTACGTCAACCTGCCCTACACCAAGCGCAAGACGCCGTTCTGGCCCAAGGTGGCGGATCCGTTCGCGTAAGTTGGGCGCGCCGGCGCTCGCAAAGACTAGGCCTTGCGCTTGGCCTCGCGCGCCTGGATGGCGGCGTGGCGCTTCAGCAGGGTCTCGGCGCGGCGGATGACGGGGATGTCGATCATCTTGCCGTCGATGGCGAAGGAGCCGCGGCCGGCCGCCGCCGCCTCGCGGTCGGCCTCGATCAGGCGCTTGGCATAGGCGACCTCCTCGGCCGAGGGCGTGTACTCCTCGGTGACGATCGGCACCTGGCCGGGATGGATGCAGCTCGCGCCCATGAAACCGAACTGGCGCGAGCGGCGCACCATCTTGCGGAAACCCTCCCAGTCGCCGAAGCCGGCGACGCTGGCGATGTAGCCGAAGGGCATCAGCCCGGCCGATTTCGCGGCGTAGATCATGGTCTGCTTGGGCAGTTGCAGCGTTTCCTCGGTCGGCTCCATGCCGACCTCCGAGGCGAAGTCCTCGCCGCCGATGCTCATCGCCACCGTACGCTCGGCGGCGGACGCGATCGCCGGCATGTCGAAATAGGAGCGCGGCGTCTCGATCATGGCGATGAACTTGATGTGGCCATGCGCCAGGCCACGCTTCTGCTCCAGCTCCGAGACCAGCTCGTCGAGCAGGCGCAGATGATCCGGCCCCTCGACCTTGGTGATCGCCAGCCCCTGCACGCCCGGCAGCACGCAGGCCTCGATGTCGCGCACCGCCAGATCGAGCGGCCGGTTGATGCGGACCACCACATCGGCCCCGGCCTGGCTCACGCGCCTGGCCGCGGCCTCGACCAGGGTGCGGGCATGCGCCTTCTCGGCCGGCGGCACGCTGTCCTCGAGGTCGAGCTGCACCGCGTCGGCGCCTCTGGTGTGCGCCTTGTCGACGAACTTCTCGACATTGACCGGTACGTAGAGCAACGAGCGCCAAACCGGCAGGTCGCGTTCGGCCTTCATTGAATGAACTCCTCGCAATCAGACTGACCTTCCTCAGGACAGGGAAGGTAGGACGAGGCGAGCATTCGCGCTACGGTGCCGGCGACGCGCGTCCCCGGGGAACCATCATGAACGTCTTCATCGCCACGCTCGGCACCGAGACCAACACCTTCTGCCCCTTCCCCACCGGCTATCGCACCTTCGGCCGAATCTTCCACGGCGATGCGACGAAGCACACGATGGACCTGTTCTCCGCGCCGCTGCATGTCTGGCGCGGCCGTGCTGAAGAACGCGGCTGGGGCGTGGCCGAGAGCATCTGCGCCTTCGCGCCACCCTCGGGCATTACCGTGCGTTCGGTCTACGAGGCGCTGCGCGACGAGCTGCTGTCGGACCTGAAGAAGGCCATGCCGGTCGACATCGTGCTGCTGTCGATGCACGGCGCCATGGTCGCCGATGGCTACGACGATTGCGAAGGCGACCTGCTCACCAGAGTGCGCGCCATCATCGGCCCCAAGGCGATCATCGGCGGTGAGCTCGACCTGCATTGCCATATCACCGAGACCATGATCACCACGGCGGACGTGCTGGTGACCTTCAAGGAATACCCGCATATCGACACGATCGACCGCGCCGAGGAGGTCTTCACGCTCTGCGCCGACGCCGCCGAGGGCAAGACCAGGCCGGTGATGGCGACCTTCGACAGCCGCATGGTCTCGATGTACCGCACGCCAGTCGAGCCGATGAAGGGCTTCGTCGCGCGCATGCAGTCCTTCGAGGGCAAGGACGGCGTCCTCTCGGTATCCATGGGCCACGGCTTTCCCTGGGGCGACGTGGCCGAGGTCGGCGCGCGCATGATGGTCGTGGCCGACGGCGACAAGGCCAAGGCCGCGGCGCTGGCCGAGAAGCTCGGTCGCGAGCTCTACGACATGCGCGCCACCACGGTGACACCGTACTGGACAGCCGCCGAGGCGGCGGCGCACGCCGACGGCGCCAAGGCGTCCAGGCCGATCGTGCTGGCCGACGTCGCCGACAACGCCGGCGGAGGCGCGCCCAGCGACTCGACCTTCGTGCTGCGCGCCCTGCTCGATCGCAAGGCCAAGAAGGCGCTGGTCGGGCTGATCTGGGATCCGATCGCCTTCCAGATCGCCGAGGAGGCCGGCGAAGGCGCCACGCTCGAGCTGCGCATCGGCGGCAAGTGCGGGCCGATGAGCGGCGATCCGGTCGACATGCGCGTGACCGTGCGCAAGATCGCGCGCGACGTGAAGCAGAGCTTCGGCGACAAGGGCGTGAAGATGGAGGTCGGTGACGCGGCCTGGCTGCAAGGCGAAGACGGCGTCGATGTCGTGGTCAACACGCATCGCACCCAGCTCTTCCACCCCGACGCCTATGCGCCGCTGGGCATCGACCTTGGCGCCTACAAGACCCTGGTGGTGAAATCGACCCAGCACTTCTACGCCGGCTTCGCGCCGATCGCCGCCGACGTGCTCTACGTCACGACGCCGGGCAGCATCGAGCCGGACTTCGCCAACATCCAGTACACGAAGCTGGCCAGGCCCTATTGGCCGCGGGTCGACGATCCGTTTTCTCTGACGAATCAATGAGCTTCGCGGCGGCGCGTAGGCGATACCGCCGCGATTCATCCTAATTCCAACCCATTCGGGCCATGTTCGCGGCGCCTAATGCGCTGCATGAACCTCAGCCTATCGCGGCGTATCCGCGACGAGAGCCCACCCGGGCGGCGTATTGGCGGGCGGCCCGGCCGCGTGCTGGGCGTGCTGGCCATGGTGCTGGCGATGACCACAGGCGCGGTGACCCTGTTCCACTGGATCTCCACCGGCGAGGCCACGGCTTACGCCTTCCGCAAGTTCGACGGCGTCCGCAGCGCGCCGCTGGCCGGCGGCTCGCTGATCGCCACGACCGAAGCGCAGTGGCGGATCATGTGGCGCGGCCTGCGCGGCGATCAGCCGGTGCCGCCGTTCAACGAGGCGCGCCAGACCGGCGTCGCCATCATCCTCGGTGAGCGGCCCGCGACCGGTCACAGCGTCTCGATCATCTCGACCGGAGAACGCGCCGGCCGCATTGTCGTGCTGTTCGAGGAGCGCCACCCGCCGCGCCCTCAGCCGACGCGCGCGGCGACAACGACGCCCTACACCATCCTGCTGATCGACCGCGCCGGCGCCGACGTGGTGGTCGAGCAGCGCGTCCGGGACTAGAACGGCGCGTAGTTTGTCAGACGCTTAGGTCATCCCGAGCGTGGCGAGGGATCCAGGCTGACCCTTGCTCTCGCGCCGCGCTCGGGACTGCAGGGCGGCGCGTCAGCGCCGCGGATTCAGGATGCCGGACATCATGGCGCCGAAGTCGTCGACGCCGAGATCCGCGCGCGGCATCGCGCCACCCGGCGTCATGCGATCGACCAGACCCGGCAGGATCTCTGCCAGCTGCCCGGCCGCCTCCGCCTGTGTCATGCCCGCCTGCGCCGCGAGGTCGCCGAGGCGATCCATGCCGAACGCCTTGGTGATCTGATCAGGTGAGACCGCCATGTTGGGACCTTGGGCGATCCACGAATCGACCTGCTGGCGCATGCCGGCCTGGCCGAAGACCTCGGTGAGGCCGCCCAGTCCGCCGCTGAGTAAACCGCCCAGCTGATCGGTGGCGCCCAGGGGTTGGCCGCCAGCGCCAGGTTGGCCGCCGCGCAGCAACCCGCCCAGCACATCGGATAACCCGCCGCCGGCGCCGCCCGCGCCGCCTGTCGGCCGGCCTCCAAGGCCACCCTGCAGCAGCATACCGATCACCGCCTGGATCAACGCGGCCTGCGTGCCACCGCGTCCGCCGCCCAGCGCCTGGCCGAGCACACCTCCGAGAAGCTGGTCAAGAATGCCCATGGCTGTCTCCTTCGACGGTAACCACCGATCACGCTAGCATCGGGATACCCGATGATCACGCGGAACCCGATCGCGATGCCCTCCCTTATCTGCCTCGGCGAGCCGATGGTCGAGTTCAATCAAACGAGACCCGACGAGCCCAACTGGCTGCAGGGCTTCGGCGGCGACACCTCTAACGCCGCCATTGCCGCCGCGCGCCAGGGCGCCTCGGTCGGCTATCTCACCGCGCTGGGCGAGGATCCGTTCGGCGACCTGTTCATCGATCTGTGGCGCCGCGAAGGTGTCGATTGTAGTCGCGTGCAGCGTCGATCCGATGGGCACACCGGCGCGGTGTTCGTGACCCACGATGCGCGCGGTCATCACTTCTCCTTCATGCGCAAAGGCTCGGCGTCGAGCCGCTTCTCGGCCGGCGACCTGCCGCGCGACTACCTTGCCGCCGCCGACATGTTGCAGCTCTCCGGCATCAGCCAGGCGATTTCCGACGTGGCGCGAGACGCCTGCTTCGCCGCCATCGACGTCATGAAGGCCGCCGGCAAGCGCGTCGCCTACGACACCAATCTGCGCCTGCGTCTTTGGCCGGTCGAGGCGGCGCGCGACGTGATGCACGCGGCGATGACGCGCGTCGACATCGCGCTCCCCAGTCTCGACGACGCCAGGGCGATGACCGGTCTCGACGATCCCGACGCCATCGCCGACTTCTATCTGCGATTGGGTCCATCCATCGTCGCGCTGAAGATGGGCAAGGACGGCGCGTTGGTGGCGACGCCCGAACAGCGCCACAGGCTGGCGGGACACCAGGTGAAGGCCATCGACGCGACCGGCGCCGGCGACACCTTCGACGGCGCGTTCCTCACCCGCCTCCTTGCCGGCGACAGCCCGTTCGACGCGGCGCGCTACGCCAACGCCGCGGCCGCGCTGTCGACCACGGGCTACGGCGCGGTGGCGCCTATCCCGACGCGCCGGATGGTGGAGTCTTTCCTCGCCGGGTGCTGAGCCAGCCCATGCTGGCGCCCGGCTCGGCGTCGGTGGTCGGCAGATAGGGCTTGATGTCCAGGAGCGGCGTGCCGTCGACGCAATCGAGGTTGCGCACCAGCAACACCCCTGGCGACTCGAAGCCGTCGAACTTCACCACCGACAGGCCGATCGGATTGGGCCGGCGCGGCGCGCGGGTGGCGAAGACGCCGCGCTCGGTGTCGTCGAAGGGCGGCGTGAAGCGCAGTTGCGCCGGGCCGGCCCGGTCGAGCCAATAGAGCAGGATCAGGTGCGAGAAGCCCTCTAGGCTCGCTAGTCCGTCGATATAGGCCGGATCGACGACGGCGCGGCAGAGCGGCGGCGGATCGATGGCGCGGCCGTTGCGTGGGCAGTCGGCGATGGTCGCGAACGGCGTACGGATCACGCCGATCGGCGCCAGGGTCGGGCCAGAGCCCATCGTGACCTACTCCGCTGGCGTCGGGCGCGCCGAGCGGGACGAGAAGCTGCGGGCGATGGCGCGGCCCAGGCGCACCAGTCCGGCGATCTGTTGGCCGATGAAGCCTTTGCCGTTGTCGGCGTCTGCCACTGGATCGTCGACGCCGCTGTCGCGCTGCTTGTAGTCGTAGTGTGCGGTGCGGAAGATGATGTCCCAGATCGGGAACACGGCCGAGAAATTGGTGTCGTGGATATGCGGCTCGGCCGGGTTGGCGAGCGCGTGATGGGTGCGGTGAAACATCGGATCGACCAGCACCTTGTCGAGGACGCGGCCGAAGCCGAAACGCGTGTTGACGTGCGAGAAGGCCTCGATCAGTCGGCCCAGGAGCAGGATGGCGACGAACTGGCCGGGCTGCACGCCAATCAGGATCGCCACGATGGCGAGATAGATGTCGAACAGCAGGTCGTCGAGCACGTGGTTGCGATCGTCGGTCCAGGTCGAGACCTGGCGCTGGCTATGGTGCAGGCTGTGCAGCGCCCAGAGCCACGGCAGGCCGTGCTGGGCGCGATGCCAGATGTAGCCGGCGAGGTCGTAGAGCAGGAAGTAGACGAGGAACAGCAGCAGCGGCTTGTCGCGCAGCCAGGGAATGATCTGCTCGACCGTCGGCAGCACGAAGCCGACCGTGCGCGTGAACTCCATCAGCTCATCGTTGAGCGGCAGCAGGATAAGGAAAATCGCCAGCGGGATGATGCCCAGCTTGTTGAGCAACGTGTAGACCACGTCGACACGCACCAGCTTGCGGTTCTCCCAGCGCTGGGCCGGCGCCAGCGATTCCAGTGGGCGGAAGATCAGCAGGATCACGGCGATCTGCAGTATGCCCAAGGTCAGCGTCTCGAGGCCCGCGGGCACGTCGTCGTAGAACTCGGTCAGCCCGAACCTGTGGATCAGGGGCTGCACGATCTCCAGCAGCCGGCCCTGCAGGTCAGCCCAAAGATTGGTAAGGGACTCGAGCATCGCTTGACCTCGTGCGACGCGGGCCCCCGACCGCGCCGCCGTTGGCTTTGGGGGGACTTATCTCTTGGTCGCCGCCGTGGCGTCGGAGCGCTCCGGCGGCGGCAGTACGGACCGCGACACGGTGTGCGGACCGTTGATGTAGATGCCGTGCGGCGAGCGGCCGACAAGGACCGTGCCGAGGATCCTGCGGGTCGACAACTCGACGGCGGCGACACGACGGCGCCAGCGCTGGGTCACCCAGGCGATCTTGCCGTCGGGCGAGAAATCGACATCGTCGGGGCCGCCCGCCACCTTGATGGTGTCGACGACCTCCAGCTTCTCCAGGTCGATGATCGACATCGAGCCCTCGACTCGGTTGGTGATCAGCACCCGCTTGTCGTCGGCCGGCATCTTGAAGATGTTGTGCGCGCCCTTGCCGGTGACGATGCGCTTACTTACGCCGCGCGTGGCGAGGTCGACGACGACCGCGGCATCCTCGCCGGTCAAGCCGACGAGCAGCCTCTTCTGGTCGGGAAATACATGAATTCCCGCTGGTGCCTCACCGACATCGATTGTCCACACGATCTCCTGCTTGACGAGGTCGAGCGCGGCGACCTGGTTGGAGCCCTGCACGGTGAAGTAGACGAAATTGCTGTCGGCGCTGAAGGTGAGATGGCTGGGCAGCGAATGCAGCGGCAGGCGCTTGACCAGACGCAGATCCTTGGCCTCGTAGATGTCGACATGGTTCAAGCGGTAAGCCGCCGTGACGAACCACTTGCCGTCGGGCGAATAGCCCAGCTGGTACGGATCGACGATGTTGCGTACGCGCTTGCGCTCGCGCGCGGTCACCGGATCGAGGAACAGCAGCTCGTTGGTGACCGTCGAGGCGACGACCAGATCCTTCCCGTCGGGCGTCAGGATCAGGTGGTGCGGCTCGCGCCCGACCGGAATGCGCTCGATCTCCGTCATCGACTGACGGTCGACGACGCTCATCGACGCCTCGTCGGAATTGAGCACGATCGCCGTTTCGGGCAGTGCCTGGACGGGCATCGCGAACAGCGCGGCACTTGTCAGGGCCCCCGCCACCAGACTGGCCCATCTCGCACAAGACATATGATCTAGCCTTCGAATCGCCCCAGCGATCCCGTTCCATTATCAGTGGCTTGGCCGCCACCGAGCGACGCCCCACCCAACGCTGTCAACCTGCCATTTCCCGGACTTTTCCACCAGAGGACGCCGGGTCGCGCCCTGTCGCGGCCACCGCTTCGCTCAGGCCTGTGGCGGGCTTGCCACACCTCGTCCGAGCCCCGCCGCTTTGCTGGCCAGGGCCTCGATCCGCGCCCAGTCGTTGGCGGCGATGGCGTCTGGCGGAACCACCCAGGACCCGCCGACACAGGACACGTTGGACAGCGTCAGATAGCCGGCAGCCTTGGCGAGGTCGACGCCGCCGGTCGGGCAGAACAGCAGGTCCGGCAACGGGGCCGCCAGCGCCCGCAGAAAGTCCTGGCCGCCGCACTGCTCGGCGGGAAAGAATTTCAGGTGGCGAAAGCCGCGCTCGCGCAGCGCCAGCGCCTCCGACACGGTCGAGACGCCCGGCAGGTAGGGCAACCCGGCGTCGGCCGCCGCGGCACCCAGGGTCGGGGTAAAGCCCGGGCTGACGACGAAGCCGGCACCGGCCTTCTTGGCCTTCTCGAACTGCGCCGGCTCCAGCACGGTGCCGACGCCGACGGTGACGCCCTTGACCTCGGCGGCGATCGCCTTCACCGCTTCCAGCGCCCCGGCGGTCCGCAAGGTGACCTCGATCACCGACAGGCCGCCGGTGACCAGGGCACGGGCGACCGGTATGCCATCGGGCGCGCCGGCCAGGGTCAGCACCGGAATGACCGGGGTGCGGCCGACGATGTCGCCGATGCGCGGCATCAGACGCTCCAGCCCCCATCGATGACGTGGGTGGTGCCCGTGGTGAAGGCGCTTTCGTCGCTGGCGAGATAGACCGCCAGGGCCGCGATCTCGGTCGCCTCGCCGAAGCGGCCGCCCGGCTGGCGCGCCTTGAACATGCTGGCGTCGCCACCCAGGGCGGCGATGCGCTCGTCCAGCGAAGGCGTCTGCACCGTACCCGGGCAGAGCGCGTTGCAGCGTATGCCCTGCTTGACGTAGTCGGCCGCCACCGACTTGGTCAGCCCGACAACGGCGGCCTTGGTCGTCCCGTAGACGAAGCGCAACGGCGCGCCTTTGTGCGACGACGCGGCCGAGGACATGTTGATGATCGAGGCACCCTTGCCCGCGGTGATCATCGCCGGCAGGAAGGCGCGGATCGTCCAGAACATGCTGCGCACATTGAGGTTGAAGGCGAAGTCCCACTGATCCTGGGTGGCGTCGAGGATCGTGCCGTGGTGCACGAAGCCGGCGCAGTTGAACAGCACGTCGATGGCGCCCAGCCGGCCGGCGAAAGCGTCGATGGCCGTCTGGTCGAGCACGTCGAGCTTCTCGGTGCGGACATTGGCGATGCCGGCGAAGGCGGCCTTCAGCTTCGCCTCGTTGATGTCAGTCGCCCACACCTCGGCACCTTCAGCGGCGAAGGCCCGCGCCGTGGCCTGGCCGATCCCCTGCGCTGCCGCCGTTACCACGGCCCGCTTGCCCTTCAGACGCATGTGCCGCTCCCCCACACTGGCTCGCGGCAACCTACGCCGGACCGAGCCGGCTATGCTAGGAATTAGGCTGCGACAGATCACGAGGACCCGATGAAGACCGACCCCGCGATGATGCACGCCCACGAGTTGCTCAAGCTCTACGGGAAGAAGAAGCTCTCGCCGGTCGAGGCGACGCAGGCGTCGCTCAAGCGGCTGGATCGCTTCAACCCCGTCCTGAACTGCATGCAGCATGTCGATGCCGAGGGCGCGCTGAAGGCGGCCAAGGCCTCGGAGAAGCGTTGGGCGAAGCGCAAGACCCTGGGTCCGCTCGACGGCGTGCCGGTCACCATCAAGGACATGGTGCAGACCAAGGGCATGCCGACACGCATGGGCAGCGCGGCGACGCCGTCCGAAGGTCCGTGGCTGAACGACGCGCCGAGTGCCGCGCGGCTGCGCGAAACAGGCGCCGTCTTCCTCGGCAAGACGACCTCGCCTGAGTACGGCTGGAAGGGCGTCACCGATTCCAAGCTCTTCGGCATCACCCGCAATCCCTGGGACATCCACAAGACGCCGGGCGGCTCCTCGGGCGGCGGCGTGGCGGCCGAGGCGGTCGGCATCGGCAACCTCGCGGTCGGCTCCGACGGCGCCGGCTCCGTGCGTATCCCCTGCGCCTTCACCGGCCTGTTCGGCCTGAAGGCGACTTTCGCCCGCGTGCCGATCTGGCCGCCCTCGGCGCAGGGCACCTTGTCCAATGTCGGGCCGATGACCCGCTCGGTGCGCGACGCGGCGCTGATGATGAACGTCATGGCCCGGCCCGACTCGCGCGACTGGTACTCCCTGCCCTTCGATTCGAAGGAGGACTACACGAAAGGCCTGAAGGACGGCGTGAAGGGCCTGCGTATCGCCTACTCGCCCAATCTCGGCTTCGTCGAGGAAGAGAAGATCGATCCCGAGGTCGCCGCCTCCGTCGCCGAAGCGGCGCGGCTGTTCAAGAAGCTCGGCGCCAAGGTCACGCACGCCAGCCCAGACCTGCAGGGCCTCGATCCGCGCGACATCGAGAACGTCCATTGGACCGGCAATTGCCACGTCCTGCTCAAGGGCTTCCCGCCGGAGAAGCAGGCGCTGATGGATCCCGGCCTGCTCAAGGCGGCCGAGCATGGTGGACGCCACTCGGTCGAGACCTTCGTGCGCGCCACGCACCAACGCCAGACCCTGGGCTACATCTTCAACCAGTTCTTCAACGACTTCGACCTGCTGCTGACGCCCACCATGCCGATGCCGGCCTTCAACGTCGGCGAGCCGGCGGGCTATGGCGGCGACGGCGTCGACATCGGCTGGACGCCCTTCACGCTTACCTTCAACCTCACCCGCCAGCCGGCCGCGACCATCCCCTGCGGCCTGACCCGCGCCGGCCTGCCGATCGGCCTGCAGATCGTCGGCCCGCATTACGCCGACGCCCTGGTGCTGCGCGCCGCCCATGCCTACGAGCGCGAGCGGCCGGTCGAGCCGCCGCCGATGGCGGGGATAGACTGAGCCGACGTGCCGTAGAGAGGATCATGAGCCACTTGTCCCGCACCACCCTCCTTCTCCTCGCCGCCACCCTGCTGGCGGCGGGTCCCGCCTTCGCCGAGACTCGGCCGGCCCAGCCGAAGAGCCCGGGCGTGACCCAGAAGGGTCAGGACGCGCCGCCGAAGGTTCAGCCCAGCCAGACCAAGCCGAGGACGCCACCCGGCAAGACCAAGCCGTTCATGACCGGTGGTTTTGGCTCGGATGGGACGGGCATTTGATCGCAACGCGACGCTGCCATCGCCGAAGCGGCGCGACTGTTCAAGAAGCTGGGCGCCAAGGTCACGCACGCCAGCCCAGACCCTGCAGGGGCTCGATCCGCGCGACATCGACAACGTCCATTGGACCGGCAATTGCCACGTCCTGCTCAAGGGCTTCCGCCGGAGAAGCAGGCGCTGATGGATCCCGGCCTACTGCGCGCCGCCCACGCCTACGAGCGCGAACGCCCGATCGAGCCGCCGCCGATGGCGGGGATGGTGTAGGCTCTCCTCGCGTAAGGTGGACATGGGACCCGCCCTTCCGGCGGATCCGGCGGAGGACCAGGTCATGTCGGGACGCGCATTGCTGTGGTTTGCCATGGGTGTGGCGATGCTCGCCGCGGCGCCGGCGCTGGCCGAGACTCGCCCCATCCAGCCCAAGAACCCGGGCGTGACCCAGAAGGGCCAGGACGCGCCGCCCAAGGTCCAACCCAGCCAGACCAAACCCAAAGCGCCGCCCGGCAAGACCAAGCCGTTCATGAGCGGTGGCTCGGATGGGATTGGTATTTGATCGCGACCCGACGCTGTCACGAGCCGGTGGAACGCCAGCGCTCCCGAAGAGGGACATGATTTCGCCGCATCGGGACAATTCCCGGGCCGCCGCTGGGGATGGGCTTTGGCACAATGAGACTCCTATCCCTTGCGCGGAGTCTGCCCGGTGAAAATCGTCCGAACGGTGTGCGCTCACGATTGTCCCGACATGTGCTCGCTGCTGGCCCATGTCGAGAACGGCCGCGTGGTGAAGATCGAGGGCGATCCGGATCAGCCGCTGACCGCCGGCTTCGCCTGCGGCAAGGTCAATCGTGATGTCGATCTGGTGCATTCACCGGAACGACTGACCACGCCGCTGCGCCGCGTCGGCAAGAAGGGCGAGGGCAAGTTCGCGCCGATCGGTTGGGACGAGGCGCTCGACGAGATCGCCTCGCGCTTCAAGGCGATCATCGCCAAGTCCGGCCCACTTGCCCTGCTCGGCTACGCATACAGCGCCCATCAGGGCCTGACCAATCGCGGCCTGCCCGGCGGCATGTTCCATGCGCTGGGCGCCAGCCGGCTGATCGCCGGCACGGTCTGCGATTCGTGTTGCGAGACGGCGTGGGAGATGACCGCGGGCGGCGTCGGCGGCGCCGATCCCGAGGCGGTCGTCGACTCCGAGCTGGTGATCGCCTGGGGCGCCGACCTGATGGCGGTCAACGTGCACTACTGGGCGCTGGTCGAGGCGCAGCGCAAGCGTGGGCTGAAGGTCGTGGTGATCGATCCGCGCCGCAGCCGCACGGCGCAGAAGGCCGACTGGCATATCCCGATCCGCATCGGCACCGACGCCGCCCTGGCGCTGGGCATGATGCACATCCTGGTGCGCGACAAGAAGGTCGATCGCGACTACATCGCCAGGCACACCCTGGGCTTCGACAAGGTCGAGGCCGAGGTGCTGCCGCGCTTCACGCCCGCGCGCACGGCGGAGATCACCGGGCTGTCGGTCGCCGATGTCGAGCGGCTGGCGGCGATGTACGGCGCGACGAAGCGCGTGATGATCCGCGTCGGCGAAGGCATGACGCGTCTGGCCCAGGGCGGCCAGGCCGGCCGCGCGGTGTGCCTGCTGCCCGGCGTGACCGGCTCCTATGGCGTGCGCGGCGGCGGCGCGCTGCTGCTGACGGCCGCGTCGTGCGATCTCAACTACAACGCCATCCGCAAGCCCTCGGGGCCAACGAACACGCGGACGGTCAACCATCTGCGCCTGGGCGAGGCGCTGCTCGACATGAAGGCCCCCAGGATCGAGGGCCTGTTCATCGCCGCCAACAATCCCGCGGTCACCAATCCCGAGGTGCACAAGACGCGCCAAGGTCTGGCGCGCGAGGATCTGTTCACCGTGGTGCATGACCCGTTCATGACGATGACCGCGCGCTACGCCGATATCGTGCTGCCGGCGACGACCTATCTCGAGACCGACGACATGTTCCGCGCCTATGGCGCCTACTGGATGCAGTACGGCCCGCGCGCGGTCGATCCGCAGGGTCAGGCGCGCTCCAACGTGCAGGTGGCGCAGGCGCTGGCGCAGCGCATGGGGCTCGCCGATCCGGTGTTCCGCATGACGCCGTCCGAGCTGCTCACCGAGCTGTTCAAGGGCGCCACCGGCAAACCCGGCACGGTCGACACCAGGACGCTGCCCAGCGCCGGCCCGATCAACATCGCGCCGACGACCGAAGGCCAGATCTTCAAGACGCCCTCGGGCAGGCTGGAGTTCTACTCCGAGCAACTGGCCAAACAGGGCGGGCCGCCGATGCCGGACTGGACGCCCGATCCCGAGGAAGTGCGCGACGCAGAGCGCTGGCCGCTGCGCCTGCTGACGGCGCCCGGCTACTTCCAGGCGCACACCGCCTTCTCCGGCGTCGCCTTCCTGCGCAAGCGCGAGGGCGAGCCGATCTGCGTGCTGCATCCCGAGGATGCGACCAGGCGCGGCCTGAAGCACGGCGACAAGGTCAAGCTGTTCAACCAGCGCGGCACGGTCGGCCTGGTGCTGAAAGTCAGCGACGAGGTGCGGCCGGGCGTCGTGCTGGTGCCCGGGCAGCGGCCCGACGCGGAAGCGGTGTCCGGCACGGTCAACATGCTGTGCTCCGACCGCTACACCGACATGGGCGAAGGCGCCACCTACCAGAGCACCTTCCTCGACGTCGCGGCCTGGAGCTGATGGCCGTTCACGAGGGCCAGTACTGGGGCTCGTGCCATTGCGGCGCGGTGCGCTTTCGCATCGACGCCGAGATCCGCGAGCTCACCACCTGCGACTGCTCGCTTTGCGCCCGGAAGAACGCGCTGATGACGCGCGTGCACGATAGCGCGCTCACCATCCTCGCCGGCGAGGACGCGCTGTCGCTCTATCAATGGAACACAGGGCGCGCGCAGCACTATTTCTGCTCGCGCTGCGGCATCTATACCTTCCACCGCAAGCGCGCCCTGCCCGACCACTACGAGATCAACGTGTGCTGCCTCGACGGCTTCGACGCCAGCGCGGTGCCGGTGCGTGGCGTCGATGGCCTGGGCATGTCGGTGGTCGCGGACGGCGCCCGCGCGGAGTGGCCTGGGCCGCGCGAAGCGAAGCGTTGATTGAATACCTTCCCCCGCCAGCGGGGGAGGGTACACTTCGTCTGAGGAGGCCATCATGATCGCACGCAGGATAATGGGACTGGCGCTGACGCTGCTGCTGGCGGCGCCGCCGTTGATGGCGCAGGGCGGCACGCCGCAGGCGTTCCTCGATTCGATCTACCGGGCCTATACGGAGAAAGGCTTCAAGGGCCATCCCTATAATCTGGCGGAGCGCTATTTCGCCGGACCGCTGCGCGAGGCGATCGAGAAGGATTTCGCCGAATCCAAAAAGCGCGGCGAGGCGCCGATGCTCAACGGCGATCCCTTCATCGACGCGCAGGAGACCGAGATCGCCAATGTCGCGGTCACCGCCTGGTCCACAGGCCCGACCACGGCGATGGGCGTCGCGACCTTCACCAATTTCGGCAAACCGCAGCGCGTGACGCTGGAGCTGGTCTCCACCCCGGCGGGCTGGCGCATCACCGAGATCAAGGCGCCCAGCGGCTCGCTGCGCGCCATGTACAAGCTCAAATAGGAGGGAACCGATGAGCACCGCGGACGCCAATCGTGTGATCGTCACGGGCGAGAACCCGTTCATCCGGCTGAGCGAGAAGGACGGCGACCCCGAGACGACCAACGCCAGCTACTGGCGTATCCTGTTCTCGCCCGGCGGCCCGGGCCACGTGCTCTATCTCAGGAGCGAGCTGACCGAGAACCGCTGGCGCATCTATTCCGACAACATCGCCATGGCGCGTTGGCTGCAATCGACGGTGCAGGGCATGCTCAACGCCGAGCTCAAGGACCTGTCGATTCCCGTCACCGACGCCGAATTCGGCAAGTCGGGCGATCCGCGCTACTTCTGGACCGAGCACCTGATGGCGCGCGGCGAGGAGATCGCGCTCACCTGGCACGACATCGGCGATCCGCTGCTGATCCACACCCAGCCCAATGCGCAACCCAACCCGCGGCCCTACGGCGTGTGCACCGTGCTGGTGCCGGCGCTGGGCGCGCGGCTCACCCGCAACGGCGTGCAAGCCAAGGGCCAGCCGTGGAAGCGCGAACGCGAAGGCCGCCCCTTCAGCACCTGCTGCCTGGCGTTCTCCGAGAGCTGGACCGAGGCGCGCTAAACCTCCCTCCTCCTTCTCCCGCTTTCGCGAGGAGAAGGAAAACTACGCCGCCTTGTACGACCCGCGGCCGAAGATCTTGTCCATCATGTCGGGCTGCGCCTTGTCGAAAGCGGTGGTCTTCGCCCGCACCTCGTCGGTGAGCTTCACGGTGCGCTGCGCCGCCGGCCGCTCGGCGATGCGCGCTACCCACTCGGCGAGCTTCGGATAGTCCTTGGCCACGTCGGGCCCCATCAGGGTCGGCACCAGCCGCGCCCAGGGCCAGGTGGCGATGTCGGCGACGCCGTATTCCGCGCCGCCCAGCCACGTCGTCTTCGATAGCCGACCCTCGAGCACCTCGAGCACGCGCCGGGCCTGGGTGCGGTAGCGATCGAGCGAGTACTCGTTGCCCTTGGGTGCGAAGCGCATGAAGTGCACGTACTGGCCGAACATCGGCCCGACGCCGGTCATCTGGACCATCATCCACTGCAGCGCGTCGTAGCGCGCGGCGCCGTCCTTGGGCAGGAACTTGCCGGTCTTCTCGGCGAGATAGATCAGGATCGCGCCCGATTCGAAGACCGTGTACGGCTTGCCGCCCGGCCCGTCGCGGTCGACGATCACCGGCACCTTGGCGTTGGGATTGAGCTTCTTGAATTCGTCTGCGAACTGCGCGCCGCCGAACACGTCGATCGGTCGCACGTTGTACTCGAGCCCCATCTCCTCGAGCGCGAGGTAGATCTTCACGACGTTGGGGCTGCCCATAGCATAGAAATCGATCATGATGATCTCCAGTGGTTCGCGATGGCGCCGAGCATGCCACGTGTCCGCGCCGTCAGGAACAACGCCGCCAATCCGCGCCCGCGCGCCAAGACATACCGGAGCCTGCCGAGCATGAAGATCAACCTGAACGCCGATATCGGCGAGGGCTTCGGCGCCTACGATATCGGCAATGACGCCGATCTGATGAGGGAGATCCGCTCGGCCAGCGTCGCTTGCGGCTTCCACGCCGGCGACGCCAACACCATGCATCGCCTGGTGAGCCTGGCGAAGACGTGCGATGTCAGCCTCGGCGCGCATCCCGGATTCAACGACCTCTGGGGATTCGGCCGTCGCCGCATCGAGATGAGGCCCAAGGACCTCGAGTTGATGGTCGCCTACCAGATCGGCGCGCTGCAGGCGATGGCGCGCTACGCCGGCCTCCAGGTGACGCATCTGAAGCCGCACGGCGCACTCAACAACATGGCGGCGGAGCGCGAGGACTACGCGCTGGCGATCGGCCGCGCCATCCAGGCCGTCGATCCCGACATCATCTACGTCGCGCTCTACGGCTCGCAGATGGAGAAGGCTGCGCGCACGCTCGGGCTCAGGCTGGCGCGCGAGGGCTTCGCGGACCGGCACTACGAGGACGACGGCAATCTCTCTCCGCGCTCGATCCCCGGCACCGTCTTCAAGGACCCGGACAAGGCACTGGCGCAGTCGCTGAGCATGGTGCGCGACGGCCACCCCCTCTCCCGTCAGGGCAACCGGGTGCCCGTCACGGTCGAGACGCTCTGCGTGCACGGCGACGAGCCGACCGCTGTGTCGGTGGCACGCCATGTGCGTCAGGGTCTCGAAGCCGCGGGTTGCCGGATCGTGACGATCCCTGAGATGCTGGGTTGACTTTCGATCGCGTCGGGGGCCTGAGATGAACAGGATCTTGTCTGTCTGCGCCGGGGTGCTGGCCATGCTGCTGGCGGCGGCGAGCGTCGCGTTCGCGCAGTATCCCGATCGAGCGATCACCATCACCGTCGGCTTCGCGCCCGGCGGCACCAGCGACGTCGCCGCACGCATCCTCGCCGAGCGCCTGACCGCCTCGCTGAAGGTGCCGGTCGTGGTCGAGAACAAGCCGGGCGCCGGCGGCTCGATCGCCGCCGCGTCCACGGCGGCCGCGACACCCGACGGCTATCGCATCATGCTGTCGGACCCCGGCGCCTTCGCCATCAATCCGATCATGCTGCCGCAGAACGCGCGCTACGATCCGCTCACCGACTTCACGCCGATCGCGCTGGTCGGCCAGTCGCCGCTGGTGCTGGTCGTGCCCGCCAGCAAACCGTTCGCGACCTTGGAGGCGCTCAACGCACATCTGCGCGCCAACGCCGCGACCGCCAGCTACGCCTCCTCCGGCCCGGCCGGCATCACCCAGTTCGGCGCCGAGGTCTACCTCAAGCGCGCCGGCGGGCTGACGGCCCTGCACGTGCCTTATCGCGGCGGCGCGCCGATGATGGAGGCGCTGATGAAGGGCGAGACGGATTTCGGCGTCGCCGTCCTCGCCTCGGCCGTGCCGCAGATCAGCGCCGGCACCGTGCGCGCTTTGGCGCTGGCCGCACCCAGCGCCACGCCGGTTGTCGCCAAGGTGCCCTTGCTGGAGACGCTGGGCGTCAAGGGCGCGGTCATGACGTCCTGGGTGATCATGATTGGCCCGCGCGGCCTGCCGGCCGAGATCGCCGCGAAGCTGAACGCCGCGATCAACGAGGCGATCAAGGAGCCGGACGTGCGCGAGCGGCTGCTGAAGGCCGGCATCGAGACCTATCAGCCGGCCGATCCGGCGGGCACCGGCGCCTATCTCAGGCAGGAAGTCGAGCGCTACCGCGGCTTCCAGAGCGAGCTGGGCGAGCGGCTGACCAAGTGAGGGGTACATGAGCGCGAAGCCATTTCATCTCGCCTGGTTCCTCCAGGGCTCCAGCGCGCAGGCCTGGGGCGAGGCCTGGACCGGCCATATCGGCCAGACCTGGATGGAGCCCGAGCTGTTCCTGAACATGGCGCGCTCGCTGGAGCGCGCCTGCTTCGACTACATCCTGCTGGAGGACTCGTCCTACGTCGGCGAGAGCTTCAACGGCTCGACCAGGATCTACCTTGAGAACGGCCTCTCCGTGCCGCGCCAGGACCCCTCGGTGATCGCCGCGCTGATGACGCAGGTGACCTCGCGCATCGGCATCGTGCCGACCTTCGGCACCTACGCCTATCACCCCTATCTGCTCGCCCGACTGGTGGCGACGCTCGATCAGGTGTCGGGTGGCCGCATCGGCTGGAACGCCGTCACCGGCAGCTCGGACTTCGCGGCGATGAACTTTGGCATGCAGGGCATGCCCGAGCACGACCTGCGCTACGACATGGCCGACGAATACATGGAGGTCTGCCGCGGCCTTTGGGGATCGTGGGAGCCCGGCGCGATCATCGCCGATCGCCAGAAAGGCATCCTGGTCGACCACACCAAGGTGCACGCCGTGAACCACAGCGGCCGCTTCTACAGCACGCGCGGGCCGCTGAACTCGGGCCCGGCGCCGCAGGGCCAGCCGGTCATTGCCCAGGCCGGTGGCTCGGCGCGCGGCCGGCGATTCGCTGCCACCCACGCCGACACCATCGTCGTGCACGCCAAGGGCATCGAGGCGATGAAGGCCTACCGCGAGGACGTGCACAAGAACATGGCGGCGCAGGGCCGCAAGCCGTCGGACTGCAAGATCCTGTTTCTGATCAACCCGATCATCGGCGAGACCGAGGACGAAGCGAAGGAGCGCCGCAAGCGGCGGCAAGCCTTCGCGATCGAGCACATCGAGGAGCGCCTGGCGCATTTCGGCAAGGTGACCAACATCGATTTCGGCCAGTTCGATCTCGACAAGCCCCTGCCGGATCACGTCACGACCAACGGCCATCAGCAGAATCTCGAGAACTACCGCAAGATGGCCAACGGCCGTTCGATCCGCGAGACCATGGCGAGCTTCAACGCGGTCGACTACTCGATCGAGCTCACCGGCACGCCCGATTCAGTGGCGGCGCGCATGGGCGAGGTCATGCAGGAAGTCGGCGGCGACGGCTACCTGTTCGCCATGCCCAACGTGCACCGCCGCACCCTGGCGGAGATCGAGGACGGGCTGATCCCCGCCCTGCAGGACCGCGGGCTGGTGCGCAAAGCCTACGAACACAGGCAGTTCAGGGACAATCTGCTCGCGTTCTGACTACTTCTCTTCGAGCGTGTTGACGGGCTCCCAGCCGGCGCCGGGTGGGCTCGCCGAGAGAGCAAGCGCGCGTTGCTGGAAGGCCGCCGACGCTGTGTCGGCGGACGCGACGCGACCGAACTCATCAGCCGCCGCGTTGAAGTCGCCCGCGCGCCATCGGGCGAGGCCTGCCGCGTAGGCGACGGCATTGGCGCGCTGTTGCGCCGACGGCTCGCCTTCCGCCAGCGCCTCGTGGATGCGGACCGGCTGCGCCCTGCCCTTGACGCGGATCATGTCGAGCTCGCGCCAGGCGAAGCCCGGCCCGGCGAGGTCGACCGTCGCCTGCGCGGCGATGATCGAGGTCCGGAAGACCTTGTTGGCGCCCTCGAGCCGCGCGGCGAGGTTCACCGCGTCGCCCATGACGGTGTAGTTGAAGCGCCGCCGAGAGCCGATATTGCCGACCAGCGCTTCGCCGGAGTTCAGCCCAATGCGCTGACGCATCGGCCGCGACTTGAACGGCTCCTGGGTCGCATTCATCTCCTCGAGCCGGGCGCGACAGCGCAAGGCGGTGCGCACGGCGCTCGCCGCGTGGCCGGGATCGTCGGCCGGCGCACCGAAGACCGCGACAATGGCGTCGCCAATGTACTTGTCGACGAAGCCACCCTCCGCCTCGATGATGTCGGTCATCGCCGACAGGTAGTCATTCATCAGCGCCACGATGTCGTGCGGCTGCATGTGCTCGGAGAACGACGAGAAGCCGGCCACGTCCGAGAAGTAGATGGTGACCGTGCGCGCCTCGCCGCCCAGCTCGGGCGGCCGGCTCGATGCCAGCATGCGATCGATCACGGCCGGCGCCAGATACAGCGCGAAGCTCTGGCGCAGCAACCGCTTGTCCTTGTCCGCCACCATGAAGCGCCAGGCGATGGCCAGCACCAGCACCGCCAGGGAGGCTACCAGCGGCTGCAGCAGCGGCAGGGCCAGGCCACCGCGGAACACCGTCGTCGCCAGCGCCGTCCAAAGCGCGGCGCCGGCGAGCCACAACAGCGCCGCCCGCGCCGGGCTGAGCGACAGCGCGGCGACGGCCGCCAACGCCGCCAACGCGATGGAGATCGCGGCGTTGACCGGCCGCCCGGTCTCGACCACGGCGTCGCGACGGATGAGGTTGTTGACCGCCGTCGCGTGCAGGTAGACGCCGGAGATCGTCGGGCGTGCGACGGTGCCCGAGGTCGGGACCGGGGTGACGCAGCGCGGCGCGCGCGCCAGCTCGCCGGCGGTGGCGAAGCGCTTGCTCGTGACCCGTCGATCCTCGACATCGAGCAAGGTTCCGAGCAGCACCACCTTGCCGGCGAACTCTCGTTTGAAGAACTCCGTGTCGCCCTTTTCGGCGCAGGCGCGCAGGTCGGCCAGAGAGTAGGTCGGGATATTGTCGGCGCCGCCGGCGAAATTGACCGTGAGCGTATTGGCGACAGCGCCCGGGACACGGTAGCCCGCCAATGTCAGCGCACCGTCCGGGCCCCACTCCGGCGGTTGGCCGAGCTTGCGGCTGGCCAGCTCGACCGACATCGAGGGCACACGCGTGCCATCGATGGCAAAGGACAGCGGCATGCGGCGCAGAACGTCGTCGGGATCGCTGTAGGCGTTCAGCGCGCGGATGTTACGCTGCTGGCCGACGGCAACGCGCTGGCCGGGCGATGGCCGGATCGGCTTGTCGGAATGCTGGACCTGCCCGAGCACGACCTTGCCCTCGCGCGCCGCCAGCGCCAGCGCGCGCAGATAGTCGCGATCGAAGCCGCGCACCCGGGCGCCCAAGGTCTCATCGCCCAGCAGTATCTGCGATTGCTCGATCGAGACCGGGAAGACGATGTCGAAACCGACCACGGCCGCGCCGCCTTCAACGGTGGCCGTCAGCACCCGACCGATCTCTCGGGTCCAGGTCACGTTGGGCGTGCCCTCGAAGGGCGGCGTGCGATAGGTCTCCTCGTCGAGCGCGATGACGACGGCGGGTGACGATTCCGGTGGGTGCGGGTTGCCAAAGGCGGTCCAGCGCAGACCGGTCAGCAGATCGAGAGACCAACCTCGCAAGCTGTCGAAGGGCGGCGTGGCGACGGCGACGCCCGCAAGCAAAGCAAGACCAAGCGCCACCAGCGCGTAGCGCCTGACCTGCGTCACAGACGGTCAGCTCGTTGGCTGGAAGCGCAGCAGGCGACTGTTGATCGGCTCAGCGCCCTCTTTGGCGGTCTTGTCGACCTCGAAGACGATCTGCTGATCGCCCACCGTGGCACGATAGATGCCACCCGCCTTGAGGCTCGTGCCCGCCCGCAGCAGGTCGTAGAACGTACCGCGCACGAGCTCGACCCGTGAGATGGTGAATTCCATGCGCTCGCCATTGGCGACGTCGACGCGCTCGATGGCGAGCTTGCCGCCGCCCTTCAGCTCGACGACGGGCGTACGGCCGTAGATGGTGAACTGCGGCTTGGGCACGGCCCGGGGATTCGTGACCTTGCGGACGACCGCGGCGGCGCTTTGCTTGGACTGTGCCGCGGCCAGTTCCATCCGGCCGCCGTCGCACTCGACCCTGACACGCTCGACAGCGCCGCCCTGCACCTCGCTCTGTGCCGGCCCGACCGTCACCGTGCCGCCGCGGATCGTCTCGCGCCAGCACGACCTGAGATAGCCCAGGACGATCGAGTCGCGAGGCCCGAGCTTGATCACCTTGCCGGCGGCGACATAGTCCATGAACTCGACGCCGGCCGGCTTGCCGCCGACCTCCTCGACCAGCGCGACAGGCGCCTGGGCGAAGGCCGGCGCGGCGAACAACAGCGGGGCGAGAAGCGCGATCGGCAGGATCTTCATGGAATGTCGGCCAACGATGCGGGATCGCTATTATCGCTCAGAAGAGGCCGGCGCGCGACCCAAACCGGACATCGCACGGGCTTGACGCGACGCCCAGGGTTGTCCATCCAAGCGGGGCAAAACTGCGGGAAACCCATGTCCAAGACGTCGTCTGTCGAATTCAAGCGCCTGCCCCACCCCTCGGCCACACCGCCGGACCAGCGGGCCGCCATCCTGAAGGACCCGGGATTCGGCCGAGTCTTCAGCGACCACATGGTCACCATCCGCTACACCGAGGGCAAAGGCTGGCACGACGCCACGATCGGCCCGCGCGGCCCGATCCAGATGGACCCGGCCTCGGCCGTGCTGCACTACAGCCAGGAGATCTTCGAGGGGCTGAAGGCCTACCGCACCAAAGAGGGCGGCGCGGTGATGTTCCGCCCGCTGGAGAACGCGCGGCGTTTCCAGCGTTCGGCCGAGCGGCTGGCCATGCCGAAGCTGCCCGAGGACGTCTTCGTCGAGTCGCTCAACCAGCTGGTCAAGGTCGACCGCGACTGGATTCCCGATGGCGACGGCAGCCTTTATCTGCGGCCCTTCATGTTCGCCAACGAGGTGTTCCTCGGCGTCAAGCCGTCGGCCGAATACCTCTACATGGTTATCGCCTCGCCGGTCGGCTCCTACTTCAAGTCCAAGGACAGCGCCGTCTCGGTCTGGGTCTCGCAGGATTTCACCCGCGCCGCGCCCGGCGGCACCGGCGCCGCCAAATGCGGCGGCAACTACGCCGCCAGCCTCACGGCGCAGATGGAAGCCTACAAGCACGGCTGCGAGCAGGTCGTGTTCCTCGACGCCGTCGAGAAGAAGTGGATCGAAGAGCTCGGCGGCATGAACGTCTTCTTCATCCTCGACGACGGCTCGCTGCTGACGCCGCCGACCAGCGGCACGATCCTCGAGGGCATCACCCGCGCCTCGATCATCTCGGTGGCGAAGGACATGGGTATCAAGACCCGCGAAGAGCCCTACTCGCTCGACCAGTGGCGCAAGGACGCCGCCTCGGGCCGCGTGCGCGAGTCCTTCGCCTGCGGCACCGCCGCCGTGCTGACGCCCATCGGCACCGTGAAGTCGAAGGACGGCGACTTCATCATCGGCAACGGCCAGGCGGCGGCGCAGACCGAGAAGCTCAAGGCCGCCCTGATCGACATCCAGCGCTGCCGCGCCGCCGACACGCACGGCTGGGTGCACAAGGTGTTCTAGCTGGCCAAGCGAATCGTCATCTGCGGCGCCGGGGTCGTCGGCGCCGCGCTCGCCTACTACGTCGCCAAGCGCGGCGCGCGACCCATCGTGATCGAGCGTCACGCCGTCGCTGGCTCGGCCTCCGGCAAGTCGGGCGCCTTCCTGGCCCGCGACTGGTGCCGCGGCAGCGACCTCGATCAATTGGCGCGCCGCAGCTTCGGCCTGCACGGCGACCTCGCCGCCGCGCTCGACAATCTCTGGAGCTATCAACCTCTGGCGACCTATGCCGGCCACGCCGCCGCGGGTGAAATCGCGCGCGCTCCCGGCGAACGGCCGTGGCTATCGGGCAAGGTCACCCTGACCAGCCAAATCGGCTCGCCGCACAGCACGGCCACCATCGAGCCACGCGCCTTCACCACCGGACTGGTACGCGCCGCGGAAGCGCTTGGCGCGACGTTGCGAGAGGGCGCGGTCGCAGGATTGGCGCACGACGCCAAGGGCGCCCTCGCTGGTGTGACGCTCGACACCGGCGATGTCGTGGAGGGCGACGCTGTCGTGATCGCCATGGGACCGTGGTCGATCCTGGCCTCGCTGTGGCTGAGGCTGCCGGCGGTGTATGGCTACAAGGGCCATAGCATCGTCTTCGACAGCGGACCGAGCATCGCGCCGGAGGCGCTGTTCCTCGAGTACCGCGAAGCCAGCGGCGAGGTGCTGACGCCCGAGGTGTTCGTGCGCGCCGATGGTACGACCTGGGTCTGCGCGATCTCCTCCGCGGGCTCCCTGCCTGTCGATCCCGCCGACGTCGCACCCGACGAGGGCGCGCATGCGCGGCTCGAGGCGATGGTCAGGGATATCGCGCCGGCGCTGGCCGCGATGCCGATCGTGGCGCGCCAGGCCTGCTTCCGACCCGTTACGGACGATGGCTTGCCGCTGATCGGCGCGGTGCCTGGCGCGAACGGTGTCTACGTCGCGACCGGCCACAGCGTCTGGGGCATGCTCAACGCGCCGGCGACCGGCGAGGCGATGGCCGAGTTGATCCTCGACGGCGCGGCACGCAACGTCGACTTGGCGCCCTTCGCGCCCGGTCGCCTACGGCCCCTCGATCCCGCACGGTTGCGCCGGGCATGAGCGAGCCCACCGTCTCGGGGGGAATTTCAGCGCTCCTGCCGTGTGGTGCCCGGGCAACTAGAACGCCGGTGGCCGCGATTTCGCCCACGGGTCGCGCTTGTCGGAGACGATCACGCCGTCCTTCAGCACGAGTTGCAGCCGCCGCACGTTGTTGATGTCTTCCAGCGGACTGCCGCCGACCACGATCAAATCGGCGCGCTTGCCGACCTCGATCGTGCCCAGCTCGTCGCCGACGCCGCAGATCGCGGCACCATCGCGGGTCGCCGCGAGGAGCGCCTGCCACGGCGTGGCGCCGTCACGTACCCATAGGCCCAGCTCGAGCAGCGCGGCGTCCTTGAGCGGTCGGATGTCCGAGCCCAAGGCCATCTTGACGCCGGCCTTCAGCGCCTTCTCGAAGCCGGCGCGATGGACGTCCGACGCCGCATCGGCGCGGCAGCACAGATCGTGCGCCATGTTGCGCTGCTTGACCCAGCGTCGCTCCCAGTCGTTGCTCACCTGCTCGGGCGTGAGGTGGCTGATCGCCAAGGTCGGCACGTACCAGGTGTCGTGCTTGAGAAACAGCTCGATGCACTCGTCGTCCATGATGTAGCCGTGCTCGACGCTGTGCGCGCCCAGGCGGATCGCGTTCTTCACCGCCTCGGGATTGGTTGCGTGCGCCATCACCTTGAATTCGCGAAGACGGCAGATGTCGAAGGCCGCCCGCAACTCGTCTTCCAGCAGGAAGGAGTTCTGGTGCCGGTCCCAGGCGGGCCCCAGGATACCGCCTGACAGATTGAGCTTGATGTGGTCGACACCATTCTTGATCTGCTCGCGGATCGCCGTGACGAAGCCGTAGGGCCCATCGCACTCCAGCGCGTGGCCCGAGGTCAGGAAGTGGCCGCCGGTGGTCGTGAGGAAGTGGCCGGAGGCGAAGACGCGCGGCCCGACATACTGACCCAAAGCGAAGGCGCGCTTCCAGGCGACATCCATGTAGTGGTGCGCGCCGGCGCAACGCAGCCCGACAACGCCCGCCTCGGTGAGCGCCGCCATCAGGCGATGGCCGAACAGCGCGACCTGGTCGGCCAGCGGCATCTCGTGCGGCAGATAGTAGTCCGGATGGATGTGGACGTCCCACAGCCCTGGCATCAGGAAGGCGCCTTTGAGATCGAGCACGGCGGCGGCGCCCGCTTCGGGCGTACCGCCGTCGATGCGGATCTCGCGGATGCGGCCGCCGTCGATCAGCACCGCCGCGCGCTCGACCGCTTTGGGATTGACGCAATCGATCAGTGTCGCGTTCGTCAGGAGAGTGCGCATCGGGATCGAGACCTGGGGTTACCTGGCGATGATGCCGGTTTTGGCCGCCGGTGTCTTCCAGACAGCACGACGACGGCGCGACCTTGAACCATCACCTCGGCCGTGTTGGGTTTTGCCGGCGAGCGAGGTGGCGGAAGTCGCCCAGGCGCTGCCGTCGGGCTGAACGACAACGGCGCCCAAGCGGGGCTTGGGCGCCGTGGCGGAACGTTACGCCGGCCTAGCCGCGATGCAGTGCGCAGATCTTGTTGCCGGAGGGATCGCGCAGATAGGCGAGATGGAGCGTCATCGCGCCATTGGTCCGCGGGCCCGGCGGATCCTCGATGCTCTTGCCGCCGTTGGCGACGCCGGCGTCGTGGAAGGCCTTCACTTTCGCCGGGCTGTCGCAGGCGAAACCGATCGTGCCGCCATTGGCGTGCGTCGCCACCTTGCCGTCGATCGGCTTGGTCAGGCCGAACATGCCGGTCGGGGTGCGATAGAAGACGCGGCCCTTCGGATCGGCCTTGCCCTCGGGAATACCGATGGTGCCGAGCACCGCGTCGTAGAACTTCTTTGACGCCTCGACATCGTTGGCGCCGACAAAGACGTGACTGAACATGGTCTCCTCCTCTGATCCGGGCGACAGTCTACAGGCCGAGCCACGCACTTGCGAAGCCTTTACGCGTGCCTGGCCGCCCCTCAGAACCACGACGCCTTGTCGACCTCGTTGCGCAGCGGCAGCCCCGCCCCGAACGCGCGGCAGTTGTCGGCGATGATCTCGAAGCGGCGCTCGTCGAGGTAGGGCCCGTGTCCCGCCATATGCGGTGTGAGCAGCACGTTCGGCATCGTCCAGAGCGGATGATCGGCGGGCAGCGGCTCCTTCTCGTAAACGTCGAGTCCGGCACCGGCGATCTCGCCGGCCCGCAGCGCCGCGACCAGATCGTCCAGCCTGGTCGTCATGCCGCGGCCGATGTTGATGAAGAACGCCGTCGGCTTCATGCGCTGGAAGCGGGCGCGGTTGAAGAAACCTTCGGTCGCCGGCGTATGCGGCACCGTCAGGATGACGAAATCGGCGCGCGGCAGCAGATCGTCCAGCGCCTGGGGCGGGTGCAGCTCAGCCACCCCGTCGGGCTTCGCCGTGCGTCGCGCGTCGGTCGCGAGCACAGTCACGCCGAAGGCCGCGAGCAGACGTGCAGCCTCGGCGCCGATGCCACCCACGCCGACGATCAGCGCGGTCGTTTCGGGCAGATGCAGGACATCGCCCGCTTCCAGCGGGCTCTTCTTCCACTCCCGGCGCAGCTGCTGGGGAATGAACCTATGCAGGCCGCGAGCGAAGGCCAGGACGAAGGCCAGGATGTGCGCGCCGATATGATCGTTGTAGATCTCGCGGAAGTTCGTCACCCGTACGGCATGGCTGGTGAGCTCGGGGTAGAAGTAGCCGGCCGGTGGCGCCGCCATCGGTGCCTGCAGCCAGCGCAGCTTCGTCGCCTTCGCCAGGAGTTCCTTGCCGAGCCAGCCGAAGGCGGCGTCCGCATCGACGATCTCGCGCGCGGCGGTGTCGGCATCCTCGGCAACGACCACGCGCGCTTCGGGCACCGCATTGGCCAGACGCCTGGCCCATTCGCGGGTCTTGTCGGTCTGCGGCGGCAGCGTGACGAACTTGAACGAGTTGCTGGCGACCATGGCGGTTTCACTTTTCACAGGAGAAGCTCGATCGCGACTCTGCCAGCAGACGCAAGAACGCACAAAGCCTCGTCCTCAGACTGTTCAATGCCACGGAGATGGTGTTTGCGTCGTCCGGTAGCATCCCGATGCCGACTGGTCGATACCACCGAGCCGCCCCCGCCTAGGCAAAGGCCATGCTATGAGTAGAGACGCCGCGCCGAGCGGATTTTTTGTTGGAGACCGCGAGGCGATATGGCCGCTCCCGAATCAGACGCAGCAACTTGGGACGACGTCATTGTGGGCGCAGGCTCCGCGGGATGCGTCGTCGCCGCTCGTCTGGCCGACGCGGGACGCCGCGTGCTGCTGCTCGAGGCCGGCGGAAGCGACGATCGGCACATGGTCCGGATGCCGCTCGGCGCCGGCAAGCTCCTGAGCGATCCAAACGCAGTGTGGAGTTTCGAGACAGAGGCCGATCCCGGCGCCGCCGGCCGACGCATGATCTGGCCGCGCGGCCGGATGCTCGGAGGGTCGAGCTCGGTGAACGGCATGCTCTGGGTGCGCGGCGACCCGGAGCGTTGGAACGCCTGGGGCGACGCCTGCCCTGGCTGGGGTTGGCGGGATATTGGCCCCGCAATGCGGGCGATCGAAGATGCGAACTTCGCCACCGACCCGGCGCGCGGTCGCGGCGGGCCGGTGACGATCCAGCAGATCGCCCGCGGCGACCGGCTGTCCAGCGCCTTCATCGAGGCCTGCGCCGCCGTCGGGATTCCCGCGACCGCCGATTACAACGGGGCACAGCATGAGGGCGTCGGTCGCCTGCAGATGTGCACGCGGCGCGGGCGGCGTTGGAGCGCGGCTGACGCGTATCTGAAACCGGCGATGCGGCGATGCCCGAACCTCTCGGTCGAGACCGGTGCCTTGGCGCGACGTGTCGTGTTCGAGGGGCTGCGCGCGACGGGTGTGGAGTACGCGGCCCGGGACGGCAGCCTGCGCGTCGCCCGAGCGCGACGCCAGATCGTCATCGCCGCCGGCGCGATCCAGTCGCCACAACTCCTCGAACTGTCCGGCATCGGTGCCGGGGAACGGTTGAAAGCCCTCGGCATTCCGGTCGTCGCCGACCGTCGGGAAGTCGGCGAGAATCTATCCGACCACTACCACATCCGCGTTACCTGGCGCAGCCGCGGCGTGCTGACGGTGAACCAGCTGATGGCCCGGCCCTGGCTCCATGGGCCGCTGGCGATGCTGGAATGGCAGCTGCGCGGCACGGGGATGTTGGCCGAGATCGCCGCGACCGCGCACGCGTTGGCCCGCACCGCTCCTGACGCAACGCGGCCAGACATGAAGCTGCAGATCCACAAGATCAGCGCCGCCGACCGCACCGGCTATACCAAGGGCACCGGGCTCGATGACTATCCCGGCGTGTCGATCGGCTACTTCCAGCTCTATCCGGAAAGCCGCGGTTCCGTGCACGTCGCCACGGCCGATCCGGCGGCGCCGCCCAGCATTCGGCCCAACTACCTCTCGACGCGCGCGGATCGCGCCGCCGCGCTACGCGGGCTGCACCTGTCGCGTGCCATCGGCGGCGCGGCCCCGCTGCGGCCCTTCCTGGTGGAGGAGACGCGGCCGGGTCGGGCGACCCAGGATGACGAAGCGCTGCTCGACTACATCCGGCGCCATGGGGCGACCTCCTACCATCCGGTCGGCACCTGCCGGATGGGAATAGATCCCGACAGCGTCGTCGACCCCGCGTGTCGTGTCCGGGGCGTCGACGGGCTGCGCGTGGTCGATGCTTCGGTGATGCCGTTCCTCGTCTCCTCCAACACCAATGCGCCAGCGATCGCCATCGGCGAACGAGCGACGCAGCTGATTCTGGGGGAAGACAACCGCGCTGCGGTGGCCTGAGCGCTACTCCTTCGTCCCGCCGGCGGTGAGCCCACGAACCAGGTAGTTGCGCACCAGAAGGGAGAAGACGACGACCGGCAGCATGACCAGCGTCGCCGCGGCGGCGATGCGGCCCCATTCCCAGCCCGTGTACTGGATGAAGTTGACGATCGCGACCGGCGCTGTCGAGGCATTGGTGCGCGTCAGGATCAGAGCGTAGAAGAAGTCGTTCCAGGAGAGGATGAAGCAGAGCACGGCCGTCGCGGCGAGGCCCGGCGCCGAAAGCGGCAGAGACACGCGCAGGAACGCCTCCCATACGCCGCAACCGTCGATCCAGGCGGCCTCCTCCAGCGCCGTCGGCACGCCCTCGAAAAAGCCCTGCATCATCCAGATCACCAGCGCCAGGTTGAACGTCAGGTACACGATGATCAGCCCGATCTGCGTGTCCAGCAGTCCGACGTAGCGATAGGCCAGGAAGAAGGGGATGGTGAACGCGATGGGCGGTGCCATGCGCGTCGCCAAGATCCACAGAGCGATCTGCCGACCGCGCCGGAACCGGGCGCGCGCCAGCGTATAGGCTGCGGGCACGCCGAACAGGAGCGCGAGGACTGTCGAGGCCAAGCTGACAACGACACTGTTGACGAAGGAACCCGGGAAGTTACCGGTCCAAAGTGCTCGGTAATGCTCGAATGTCGGCGCGAAGACGATGCTGTATCCGAAGATGTCCTCGTTCGGCCGGAACGACATCTGCACTAGCCAGAGGAAGGGAAACACGACAGCCAGCAGCAAGAGCGCCGTGCCGATATCGCCGATGCGCTCGCGATGGCGGGCGAACCAGCCCTGCCGCGCGCGGGGCAACGCCGCCAGATCAGTCGACTCGTGCATCGCCCGTTCCACTCAAGCGGTCGATGATCCACGACAGCGCGAAGATGGCGACGACCATCAGCGTCGCGACGGCGCTGGAATAGCCCCAGAGCGAGAAGTTGAAGGCCTGCACGAAGGCGTAGTAGTTCGTCACCGTTGTCGCGTCGCCGGGCCCGCCATTGGTCAACACGTAGATCAGCGGGAAGGCCTTGACGCTATCAATCAGGCGGAACAACGCGGCCACCAACAGCGTCGGCGCGATGTAGGGCAGCAGAACATAGCGGAACATCTGCAGATCGTTGGCGCCGTCGATCTTCGCTGCCTCCACCGGCGCGTCCGGGATCATCTGCAGCGCCGCGAGCACAAGCAGCATGGTGAAGGGAAACCACTCCCAGGTGTCGGCAATGACAATGGCCCAGAGCGCGAGGGAGGGATCCGTGGTCAGCGGCGGCACGGGTAGGCCGATCCACGCCATGAAGCGGTGCAGCGGGCTGATGTCGACGGTGTACATCACGCGCCATAGGATGCCAACGGCGATCGGCGGCAGCACCATTGGCACGAGGAAGATGGTGCGCGCGAAGCGGCGTAGCCAGTTGCCGTGGTTCAGCAGCAGCGCCACACCGAGCCCCACCAGCAGCTGCAACGTCACCGTCGCCGCCGACAACTTCACCTGGATCCAGGCGCTCTGGTGGAAGCGGTCATCGTCCCAGAGGTCGACATAGTTGTAATGGGGGCCTGAGAAGTCCCAGGCGGTGCCGGGCATGGTCAGGTTGAGCGGCGTCAGCGAGGTGAGCAGGAGGTAGCCCGCCGGCGCGATGGTGACGACGGCCAGCACCACCAGCGCCGGCGCGAGCCCAAGTGCGAAGGCGCGTCGGCGCCCCGCGCTCCATCCCCGCGAACTCACGCCATCCTCCGGGCGTCGATCAAACGGCTAGAGCCGCACGCCCGACCGGCGGAGATCGGCGATGGTATTCTGCTGCGCTTGACGCATGCTTTCGCGCGCGTTCATCTCACCCGAAACCACGCGCTCAATCGCCTTGGTGATCTGCGTATTGGCCTGGGGATAGACGTGCACCGTGCGGTACTTCATGTGGCCTTGCTGGGCGAAGGCCAGGGTGTCGATGTAGAGCTGTGTCATGTCGACGCCGTTCAGCATGGTACGCCGGCGATAAGCCGGGTCGTTCAAGATCGACGAGCGGGTGATCGAGCCGTAGCCCTTCTCCGCCACCATGCGGTCCAGCAGTTCCTTCGACATAGCCCACTTGATGAACTCCCAGGCGGCGTCCTTGTTGCGCGAGCCGGTGGGAATGCCCCAGCCATGCGAGGCGATTCCCGGGAAGCGGCCCTTGGGGCCCGCCGGCATCAGACCGAAATTGCTGGTGGTTTCGGCGCGGCTTCCCTGCTCGCCGAGCAGGCGCAGGAAGGCATGGTTGTTGTTGGAATAGATGACGCGTCCCATGCGAAGCGCCGTAGTGGCTTGGTCGACGTCGTAGCCCAGCGCCTGGGGTGGGCCATAGCTGCGTAGCAGCTTGCCGACATACTCCGCCGCCGCGACGGCTTCCGCGCTGTCGAGCGTCGGGTAGAGATCCTCGGGCGGGTTGCGGAAGACATTGCCGCCGAAACCCTGCAGGAAGGGAATGAAGGTCCAGCCGTAGTGGTTTTCGATGATGTAGGCGGGCAGGCTGTCCTTGCCGTTGACCGCCGCCATCGCGCGCTCGAGTTCGTCGAAGGTGTTGGGCATGCCGAGGCCCTGTGCCCGCAACAGATCGAAGCGCCCAGCACCCGACATCAACACGTCGGCCACCCAGGGAATGCCATAGACCTTCCCCGCGCGGTCCTTCATCGGCGACACCGAGCCCGGAAGGAGATCCGCGAAGTTCCACGATTCGGGCGTCTTGCTGCGGTCGTTGATGAACTCGTCGAGCGGGGTGAACCATCCCGCACCGATCCAACGGCTGGAGTAGATGAAGGTGACGTTCAGAACATCGTAGGCACTACCGCGCGTCGAAAGCTCTAAGTCAGCGCGCTGGTTGTAGATCGGGAAGCCTGGGGTGTCGTAGTTCACCTTGATCCCGGTGGCCTCGGTGAAGACTGGCAGGTACTCGCCGATGAAGCGGGCATAGGGCGCCGCCCAGCAGGCGATATTCAGGGTGACGTTGTCGAAGCGGCGACGCTGCTGCGCATGGGCCGGTGGTGTACCTGCCAATAGCCAGGCGGGTGCCGTGGCCGCAGCCCCGATCACGGTACGGCGCGTCGCGCCCTTCTTCGCCATAGTATCCTCCCTCACTTCGCTCTTTGTCTTGCGGGGAAGATTGGCATGTTCCCATACGCGGTTCTAGTCTCACTGCGCCATGAGCGGAGAGGGCTCTGAGTTGACCGCGCACGAGCGCCTATCGCGCCGCACCGGGAACACCCGACGTCGTCGAGTACTCGAAATGCAGCGGTGTGTCGGGATGGACGAGCGGATAGATCGCGCGCGCCGCCATCGCCGCTTCGCTGAAACCACAGAGGATCAACTTCAGCTTGCCGGGATAGCTCACGATATCGCCGACCGCGAACACAGCAGGCAGATTGGTCGCGCAGGTCGCGGGATCGACGGTGATCAGGCTGCGCTCGAGATCGAGTCCCCAATGCGCGATCGGCCCGAGCTCCATCGCCAGACCGAAGAACGGCAACAGCGTGTCGGCCTCGAGCCGCCTCTTCTCGCCATCGAGCGTGGCGACGATCACGGCGCGCAGGCTCTTTCCGTCACCTTCGAGTGAATCGAGCTGATAGGGAATCACCAAGTCCAGCCGCTTCGAGTCGGCCAAAGCCATGAGCTTCGCCTCGCTGTCGGGCGCGGCGCGGAACTTGGGGCGGCGATGCACCACCATGATGCGCGCCGCGACATCGACGAGCGACAGCGCCCAGTCGACGGCGGAGTCGCCACCGCCGGCGATCACCACGCGCTTGCCGCGGAAATCCTCGCGGCGCTTGACGTAGTACTGCACCGCGTCGCCTTCGTAGCGTTCGATGTCCGGTAGCGGCGGCCGGTTGGGGCCGAAGGCGCCGACGCCGGCGGCGATCAGCACCGCCTTGGCGACGATCTCGACGCCCTTCGACGTCGTCACGCGCCATGCGCCGTCGTCCTGTCTGTCCAGACGATCGACGGTCTGGCCGAGGTGGTAGACCGGCGCGAACGGCGCGGCCTGCTCGCCCAGCGCGCGCACGAGATCGGCGGCATCGATCCTGGGATGGCCGGGGATGTCGTAGATCGGCTTCTCGGGATAGAGCGCGGTGCACTGCCCGCCGATGGCGTCGAGCGCGTCGACGACGTGGCATTTCAGCCGGACCATGCCGCATTCGAAGATCGCGAAGAGGCCGACCGGGCCGGCGCCGACCACGACGACATCGGTGACATGACGGCTGTCGCTCATGAAACCCCGCCGGACGAAGCAAGACCCCCGACTCGGCCGAAATCGGGGGTCTTGGGAAATGGTAGCTGGGGGCGGACTTGAACCGCCGACCCCGGCATTATGAGTGCCGTGCTCTAACCAGCTGAGCTACCCAGCCATGGGCGCCGGCTTGGTAATGTTCCGGAGCCGTCAGGTCAAGCCTCCCGCTGGATGGTGCCGCCGCCCAGAACACGGTCGCCGTCGTAGAAAACGCAGGCCTGACCGGGTGCGACGCCGAACTCCGGCGTGGCGAAGCGTACCCGCCAGGCGGCGCCGTCGTGTCGCACAGTCGCGGGACGCAGCGGCTGGCTCGACCGCAGCCGGACCATCAGCGCCCGCCCGCCCGAAGGCGGCGGCGCCTCGCCCAGCCAGTTGACGTCGCCGACGACAATCTCGGCCCGCGCCAACGCCGCGCGCGGGCCGACGACAACCCGGCGCTGATCGGCATCGAGCCGCAGGACGTAGAGCGGCTCGTTGTCCGTGCCGGTACGATCGCCGACCGCCAGGCCACGCCGCTGGCCGACCGTGAAGCGGATGATGCCGTCGTGCCGCCCCAGCACCACGCCGTCCTGATCGACGATCTCGCCCGGCTCGACCGCCTCGGGCCTCAGCTTGGCCACCACGCCGGCGTAGTCGCCGTCGGGCACGAAGCAGATGTCCTGGCTATCGGGCTTGTCGGCCACCGGCAGGCCGAAACGCTCCGCCAGTGCGCGCGTTTCGGGCTTGCGCAGGCCGCCCAGCGGGAAGCGCAGCAGGTCGAGCTGCGCGCGCGTCGTGGCGTAGAGGAAATAGCTCTGGTCCTTGGCCGGATCGACGGCGCGGCGCAGCTCGGGTCCGCCGGCGCCCATCGTGCGGCGCACGTAGTGGCCGGTGGCCAGCGCGTCGGCCTCAAGGTCGCGCGCCAGCGCCAGCAGGTCGCGGAACTTCACCGTGCGATTGCAGGCGACGCACGGGATCGGCGTCTCGCCGCGCACATAGGACTCGGCGAAGCGGTCGATCACGTCGGCGCGGAAGCGGCTCTCGTAGTCCAGCACGTAGTGCGGCGCGCCGATGCGCTCGGCCACCATCGCGGCGTCGTAGATGTCCTGGCCGGCGCAGCAGGCGCCCTTGCGCCTGGCCATCTCGCCCTGGTCGTACAGCTGAAGCGTGACGCCGACGACATCGAAGCCCTGCTCCTTGAGCAGCGCCGCAGTGACCGAGGAGTCGACACCGCCCGACATCGCGACGACCACGCGGGTGCGCGACGCCGGCTTGTCGATACCCAGCGTGTTCACTGCGGGCGGCCGACCGCGCCGCTGTCGCGGGTCAGGCGCAGCTTGCCGCCGCCTTCGATCATCATCACCCGGTCGCCGACCTGCAGGCGGTTCTCGTTGGTCTGCACGACGTTGATCAAGCTGCCGTCGTCGCGGCGCACGTAGAAGCGCGTCGCCGTCCCCGACGTGACGCCGCGCTCGATGGCGTCGCCGGCGAAGGCGCCACCCACCGCGCCGATCACGGCGGTGATGATCGAGCCGCGGCCGCCGCCGCCGATCGCCGAGCCGGCCACGCCGCCCGCGACACCGGCGCCCAGCCGGCCGATGCCGGTCGAGGTGCCGTCGACCGGCACGTCCTCCATGGCGACGATCTGGCCGGCCTCAACGAAGCCCGGGCGCTGCAGCTCGCCGCGCGAATAGGACGCGCTCTGCTGTGGCCCGCACGCCGCCAGGGCGCCCGCCATGCCGAGCGCCAGACCCAGGCGGACGACGCCGCCGACCGAGATACGCATGGACGTCCCCGCTTCTGCCCGGAGTTTTGTATGACGTATTTGCGACATTTCTCGGGCGTCAGCCGCGCTCGTCGATCCAGGCCATCTGGATGGCCTCGAGGATCTTCTCGCTCGACTTGTTGGGGTCGTCGTCAAATCCGGGTAACGCCAACACCCACTTGCGCAGGTCGGTGAAACGTAAGTTGACATTGTCAACATCGGGATGCGCTTCTTCGAGCTCGATGGCGATATCGCGGATGTCGGTCCAGCGCAGCTTGGGCATGGGCGCCTATCCCTACTTGTCGACCATCATGTTGCGGGTGGCCGGCGGCAGCCGCACGGTCAACCCGTCGAGCTCGGGCGTCATCTTGATCTGGCAGCCCAGCCGGGAGGTGTGCGTCAGGCCGAAGGCGAGGTCGAGCATGTCCTCCTCGTCCTCGCTGGCCTCGTCGAGCTTCTTGTACCACTGGCCATCGACGATCACGTGACAGGTCGAGCAGGCCAGCGAGCCCTCGCAGGCGCCTTCGAGGTCGATATGGTTGCGATGCGCGATCTCCAGCACCGACAGGCCCAACGGCGCGTCGACCTCCTTGCGATTGCCGTTCTTCTCGATGAAGACCATCTTGGGCATCAGTTCCCCATCCTGCTTTCCAGCCTGTCGACCGACACGCCCGCCAGGGCGTCCCGGATGCCGCGATCCATCCGCCGCTCGGCGAAGCTCTTTGACAGTTCTTCCAGCGCTTGCGCCGCGGCGTTGATCGCCTCGCGATCCTCGCCCGACACATTGGCCAGCACCCGCCCGCGCGCTTGGTCGAGCGCGCCGCGCTCGGCGCCGTCGAGCAGATCGCCGTCGCTCACCAACGCCGCGTCGATCGCATGCACCAGACGCTGCGCCTCGACCCGCGCCTCCTGCAGCAGCCGACGCCGCATATCGTCCTCGGCGTGCTCCAGGCTGTCGTAGATCATGTCCGCCAGCTCGTCCTCGTCGAGGCCGTAGGTCGGCTTGACCTCGACGCGCTGGACGACGCCCGTGGTCTTCTCCTCGGCCGCCACGGTCAGCAGCCCATCGGCGTCGACGCTGAAGGTCACGCGGATGCGCGCCGCGCCCGCGGTCATCGGCGGAATACCGCGCAATTCAAAACGCGCCAGGCTGCGGCAATCCGGCGCCAGCTCGCGCTCACCCTGCACGACATGAATCGCCATCGCCGATTGGCCGTCCTGGTAGGTGGTGAATTCCTGCCCCACCGTCACCGGGATCGGCGTGTTGCGCGGGATCACCTTCTCGACGATGCCGCCCATGGTCTCGATGCCCAGCGACAGCGGCGTCACGTCGAGCAGCAGCGTGTCGGATCCCGAGGTCAGCGCCTCGGCCTGCAGCGCCGCGCCGACCGCCACCACCTCGTCGGGGTCGATGTCGCTGAGCGGCGCCTTGCCGAAGACCCGCTCGACGGCGCGCCGTACCGCCGGTACGCGTGTCGAGCCGCCGACCAGCACGACGCCGCGCACCGCCTCGTCGCCGATGCCGGCGTCGGACAGCACGCGCACGCAGATATCCGCCGTACGCTTGACCAGCGGCGCGATGGCCGCTTCGAAGTCCTCCCTGGAAACCGTCCGTGTCAGCAGCTCGACGCTGTCCGCCGATGTTAGCTTCTCCTTCGCCGCTCGCGCCGCCAACAGCACGCGACGCACCGCGCCGGGGCTGTCGAGATCGACGCTCAGCCGCTCGGCCAGCGCACGATCGAAATCGTCGCCGCCCAGCGCTGCGTCGCCGCCGGTCGCCAGTACCTGGAAGACACCCTTCTCCAGCCGCAGCAGCGAGAGATCGAAGGTGCCGCCGCCCAGGTCGTAGATCGCGTAGAGGCCCTCGACTCCCTTGTCGAGACCGTAGGCCAGCGCCGCGGCCGTCGGCTCGTTGACCAGGCGCAGCACCTCGAGGCCGGCGACACGCGCGGCGTCGCGCGTCGCGGTGCGCGCGGCGTCGTCGAAATAGGCTGGCACGGTGATCACCGCGCGCTCCACCGTCTGGCCCAGCGCCGCCTCGGCGCGCGCCTTGAGTGCGCGCAGGATGTCGGCCGAGATCTCCACCGGCGAACGCGCCCGCCCGCCCACGCGGACCTTCACCATGCCGCCCTCGGCGGTCGCGGGATCGATCGTGTACGGCAGCTTGCCGGAGACACCTGACAGGTCCGCGGCACCGCGGCCCATCAGGCGCTTGATCGACGAGACGACAGCGTCGGGATTGTCGGCAAAGCGCGTCTGCGCGTCCTTGCCGACGATCACCTGACCGTCGTCGCCGTAGAACACCACCGACGGCACCAAGCCATCGCCGTGCTCGTCACGCAGCACCTCGGCCACCGACTCGCGCGCGATCGCCACGACGGAGTTGGTCGTGCCCAGATCGATGCCAACGGCGAGGCCGCGCTCGCCGGCGTGCGGCAGCGGCGTCTGGCCAGGCTCGTGGATATCCAACAGGGTCATGGACCCGCGCTTCCCAGGTTCAATCGGCGTGCGCGCGCCTCTTCGACGAATTTGTCGAGATAGGCAAGGCGCAAGATCGCGCGCCTGATGCCCGCCTGGTCGGCTCTAGTGAACAGCTCCCGCAGCGCGGCGATCGCGGCGTCGCTTTCGTCGCGCGATCTGCGCTCCAGCGCCTGGACCTCGGCCACCGTGCCAGCCTCGGCCAGCGCTTCCCGCGCCTCCATGGCCTCCATCAGCAGCTGGGGATCGTCGATCGTGCGGCCATCGCCGGGCAGGTCGACGTCCATCAACTCAGCGAGATAGCGGGCGCGGCGGATCGGATGCTTCAGCGTCTCGTAGGCCTCGTTCAGCGCCGCCGCCTGCTGCTGCGAGATCGCCCGCTCGCGCGGCTGCTTACGCACGAACCGGTCGGGATGCAGCCGTCGCTGCAGGGCGAAATAGGCGCGATCCAGGGCCGCGAGATCGACAGTGTAACCGCGTCCCAGCCCGAGCCGCGCGAAGTGATCCAACTGACCCGGCGGCTGCACGGCCTGGCAGGCGGCGCAGAACGACGCGGCCGCTTCCACCGGCGCGCCGCACGACCAGCACATTGGCGTCTGCATCGAGGCTATGGAGGCATGTTCTGCCGACATCGGGATTCTGTCATCCCGAGCGCAGCGAGGGATCTTTCGGCAGTCTAAAGATCCCTCGCTGCGCTCGGGATGACAGCTCCTTCGTCAGATGTGGAAGGACTCGCCGCAGCCGCAGCGGCCCTTCTCATTGGGATTGCGGAAGACGAAGCCGGTCTTCAGCTTCTCCTCGACATAGTCCATTTCGGTGCCGATCAGGAACAGCGTCGCCTTGGGGTCGACCAGGATGGTGATGCCCTGGGTCTCGATCACCTCGTCCTTCGGACCGCGCTCGTCGGCGTATTCCAACGTATAGGACAGGCCGGAGCAGCCCTTGGTGCGTACGCCGATGCGCACGCCGGCCGTAGGCTTGCCGCGCTGCTCGATCAGCGCCTTGACGCGCTCGACCGCGGCGTCCGTCAGCTTCATCAGCTGCGGGCGCGGCCGGCGCGGCTTGGGCGCCGCGGGGGGCGCGGCCGGCGGCGCAGGCGGGGGCGTGATCGTCCCGGCGTCCATGGCGAATACTCCTACTCGGCGGCTTTCGGCTGCTCGTCCTGCTTCTTAGCCGCCTTGGCGCGATAGTCGGCAATCGCCGCCTTGATCGCATCCTCGGCCAACACCGAACAATGGATCTTCACCGGCGGCAGCGCCAGGTGCTTGGCGATCTCGGTATTCTTGATCGTCTCGGCCTCGTCGACCGTCTTGCCCTTCACCCACTCGGTGACGAGCGAGCTGGACGCGATCGCCGAGCCGCAGCCGAAGGTCTTGAACTTGGCATCCTCGATGACGCCGTCGACGCCGACCTTGATCTGCAGCTTCATCACGTCACCGCAGGCCGGCGCGCCGACCAGACCGGTGCCGACGTCCTCGGCGTTCTTGTCGAGCGAGCCCACGTTGCGCGGGTTCTCGTAGTGGTCGACGACCTTGTCGCTGTAAGCCATCGTCAAACTCCCTCAGCTTGCGTGTCGGTACGGCGCGCCGATCGGCTCAGTGCGCCGCCCACTCGATCGATTTGATATCCACCCCTTCGAGGTGCATCTCCCACAGCGGGCTCATTTCCCGCAGTTTTGTGACGTGCCGCGCGATATCGTCGACCGCGCGGTCGATCTCCTGCTCGGTCGTGAAGCGGCCGAAGCCGATGCGCAACGAGGTGTGCGCCATCTCCTCCTCCACGCCCAGCGCGCGCAGCACATAGCTCGGCTCCAACGAGGCCGAGGTGCAGGCCGAGCCCGACGACACCGAGAGCGACTTGATGCCCATGATCAGCGACTCGCCTTCGACGAAGGCGAAGCTGATGTTGAGGTTACCGGGGATACGCTGCTCGAGATCGCCGTTGACGTAGATCTCCGGCAGGCGCTCGCGCAACTTGCCGAGGAAGCGGTCGCGCAGGCCATGCAGCCGCTCGGCCTCGCCGTCCATCTCCTTCATGGCGATCGCGCAAGCCTCACCCAGGCCGACGCAGAGCGGCGTCGGCAAGGTGCCCGAGCGGAAGCCGCGCTCCTGGCCGCCGCCGTTGATCATCGCCACCAGCCGCACGCGGGGACGACGCCGCACGTAGAGCGCGCCGATGCCCTTGGGCCCGTAGATCTTGTGGCCGGAGATCGACATCAGGTCGATGTTCATATCCTCGACGTCGAGCTTGATCTTGCCCACCGCCTGAGCGCAGTCGGTGTGGAAGAAGGCGCCCTTCTCACGGCAGATCGCGCCGATCTCCTTGAGCGGCTGGATCACGCCGATCTCGTTGTTCACCGCCATGACCGAGACCAGCACGGTCTTGTCGGTGACCGCCGCGCGCAGCTTCTCGAGGTCGACCAGGCCGCTCTTCTCGACCGGCAGATAGGTGACCTCGAAGCCTTCCTGCTCCAGGTGGCGGCAGGTATCGAGCACGCACTTATGCTCAGTCACCAGGGTGACGATGTGGTTGCGCCGGTCCTTGTAGAACTGCGCCACGCCCTTGATAGCGAGGTTGTTCGACTCGGTGGCCCCCGATGTGAAGACGATCTCCTTCTCGTCGGCGCCGATGATCCTGGCGACCTGCGCGCGCGCCGTCTCGACCGCTTCCTCGGCCTCCCAGCCATAGCTGTGGCTGCGCGAAGCCGGGTTGCCGAACTTGGTGGTGAAGTACGGCATCATGGCGTCCAGTACCCGCGGATCCATCGGCGTCGTCGCCTGATAGTCCAGGTAGATCGGCTGGTCGTTACGCTTCCACTGCGTGCTGACGGTCATATCGTCCAACTCCTCGAAACCTAAGCCGCCGTCTTCCGCTCCCTATCCCCGCCTGCGGGGATAGGGTTGGGGTGAGGGGCTGTATCCAGTGGCGCACCACGGCCATACCCAACCTGAGGCGCCCCTTTACCGCGACCCTCTGCCCTCAGGCGGGGAGAGGGAGAAGCGAGGCGGCGATACACGTCCATCCACGCCGCGATCATCCGCGCCGCGTCGTCCTCGGTCGAATTCCAGCCGAAGCTGATGCGCAGGGCCGAGCCGGCATCCGCTTCCGCGACGCCCATGGCACGCAGCACCGGCGAGGCCTTCACCTTGCCCGACGAGCATGCTGAGCCAGCGCTGACCGCGATGCCCGCGAGGTCGAGCGCCATGATCTGGGTCTGCGCCGGCACGCCCGGCATCGCCACGTTCAGCGTGTTGGGCAGCCGGGGCGCGTCGGCGCCCAGCACCCGCGCGCCGTCCAGCGCCGCCTGCACGCGATCGCGCAGCGCGGCGAGCCGCGCGAAGGCGTCCAACTCGCGGCCGGCGATCTCCACCGCCGCGCCGAAGCCGACCACGCCCGCGACATTCTCGGTGCCGCCGCGCCGGCCACGCTCCTGGCCGCCGCCGGTCTGCACCGCGCTCAACGGCGCGCCATCGCGCAGCACCAACGCGCCGGCACCCTGCGGGCCGCCCAGCTTGTGCGCCGAGAGGCTGAGGTAGTCGACGCCGAGCGCTGCCATATCGAGGGCGATCTTGCCGGCCGCCTGCACCGCGTCGCACGCCACGAGCGCGCCATGCCTATGGGCGATGCGCACGACCTCGGCGACCGGCTGGATCACGCCGGTTTCGTTGTTCGCCAGCATCACCGCGACGATCGCAGGTTCCGTCGATGCCGCGAGCGTGCGCTCCAACGCCGCCAGATCGACGACGCCGTGCGCGTCGACGGGGATTCGTTCGGCGTCCTCGATCGCACCGAGCACGCTGTCGTGCTCGATCGCCGATACCAGCACGCGCCGACGACCGCAGCCGCGCAGCGCCAGGTTGTTCGCCTCGGTACCGCCCGACGTAAAGACCACATTGGCCGCCGCGCCGCCGACCAGGGCCGCGACTTGTCGCCGGGCGCCATCGACACGCGCGCGCGCGGCGCGGCCGAAGCCGTGCACGGAAGACGCGTTGCCGACGACATGCATGGCCTCGACCATCGCCGCGACGGCCTGGGGGCGCATCGGCGTGGTGGCGTTGTGATCGAGATACACGGCCATCGGACGCGGCCCTACTCCGCCGCCACCGCCGTGGCGGCGCTGGGGCGCGGCTGCAGCGCCGCGCCATCGGACGCCGGCGCCGCAAAGGGTCGCGCGGTGCCGAGAACTCGGCGCTCGACCACGTCCTGCAAGGTCACCGAGCTGAGGTAGAGGTGGATCTGGTTGCCCAACTCCGCCCACAGATCGTGGGTCAGGCAACGCGAATGATCGCTGTGGCAGCCAATCGACGAACTGCTCTTGCAGCGCGTCGCCGTGATCGGCTCGTCGACCGATAAGATGATGTCAGCGACACGTGTGCCCGACGCGCCGCGCGCCAGCGTGTAGCCGCCGCCCGGGCCGCGCACGCTCTTGACCAGCCCGCCACGCCTGAGGCGCGCGAAGAGCTGCTCCAGGTACGACAGGGAGATTTCCTGCCGCTCGGCGATGTCGGCCAGCGACACCGGTCGGGATTCTGCATGACGCGCCAGATCGACCAGCGCCATCACGGCATAGCGTCCTTTGGTGCTGAGCTTCACGCCCCGCCTCCCTCGTTCATGGCCGGCGACTGCCCGCCTGGCACCGCCCGCCTGCGTCCCCGATCCCCACTACCGGTGTCGATCGCATTGAAAACGCTCTTGAAAGCGCGGCCAGCGACACGGATAGTAGCGCCTCGTTGATCGGGTCATCTCCGAAAAGCCGACTATCGTAGTCGGATATAGGAAAGCCGACCAAATCAGTCAAGATTAGAATCGTGTCGGTTCAAAGGGGTTGGCGTACCGATCCCGACTTCCAACAGGGGTCTTGGACGGCGAGGGCCGCAGGGACAGGCGAGGCGAGCACGGATGCCTGATGTCATCTTCACGGGGCCCGAGGGGCGCCTGGAAGGCCGCTACCACCAGAGCAAGGAGACCAACGCGCCTATCGCGTTGATGTTGCATCCGCACCCGCAGGCCGGCGGGACGATGAACAACAAGGTCGTGTTCACGCTGTTCCATGTCTTCGTCACCCGCGGCTTCTCGGTGCTGCGCTTCAACTTCCGCGGCGTCGGCCGATCCCAAGGCACCTTCGACAACGGCCAGGGCGAGCTCAGCGACGCCGCCGCCGCGCTCGACTGGCTGCAGGCCATGAACCCCGACGCCGGCGCCTGCTGGGCGGCGGGCTTCTCCTTCGGCGCCTGGATCGGCATGCAACTTTTGATGCGCAGACCGGAGATCGATGGCTTCGTCTCGGTGGCGCCGCCTGCCAACAGCTACGATTTCGGCTTCCTCGCGCCCTGCCCGTCGTCGGGCCTGATCGTACATGGCGACCGGGACGAGGTCGTGCCGGCGGCCGATATCCAGAAGTTGGTCGCCAAGCTCTCGCTCCAGAAGGGCATCACCGTCGAATCGCGCACGGTGAAGGGTGCCAACCACTTCTTCCATGATTGCCTCGACAAGCTCGCGGTCGAGGTCGACCGCTACGTCGCGAAGTCGATGAAGTCGACGCCGGAGAAGGCCTAGATCTCAGGTCGTCCCATGTTCAGGGCGCGCTCGATCGCCTGAGGATCGACAGCGATCACCTTGAGACAGACTCGGGCCGGCTCATCCAGTTCCGTGCTGCCTTGTTCCCAATCGCGCAAGGTGCGAAGCGGAATGCAATAGTGCGGCGAGAATTCCTCCTGCGTCAGCCCGAGGGAAGATGCAGCACCCCGCCGACGATCGGTCGGTCGGTTCCGGTGGTCGAAGGAAAGGAGTTGGGCAACCCCCTGAGATGGCGAACCGCGAGGAAAGCGAAGGCCTGCGCCTCCAACGCCTCGACGTTCCAGCCGTAGTCGGCGCCAGTGGTCACGCGACCATCGATGAGCTGGCTCAGCCAGCGCATCATGGTTGCGTTACGAGACCCACCACCACAGACGATCCAGGTTCTTGCCGGCGCCGGGAAGTGGGCTTGGGCAGACGAAAGGCCCAGCGATACGCAGTACGTTAGGGTTGAAACTCCACTCTGTACTTCAAGTGATATCGGAAGATCGAAATGAAAATCATTTCTATCTAGTGACTTAGGTGGAAATTTTAAGAAATACGATGAACTGATGAATGCACGAACCGCGCTGACCTCGACCTCGCCGCGTGCCGCGATCATTCCATCGAGATCGATCGTCTGGTTTGTGAACTTACGAACGAAATCATCGATGGGTGCGTTCCCTGGCCCGGTGTCGAACGCAACCAATCGCCCGTCCTTGCCCACCCATGTGACGTTGGCGACGCCGCCGATATTCACCACCGCGACCGGCAACTCGAGGTCGCGTACCAGGGCCTGATGGAAGACCGGAACCAGCGGGGCGCCCTGCCCGCCGGCGGCGACGTCGGCGCTGCGCAGGTCGGCCACCACCGGCCGACCCAGCGCCCGGGCCAGAGCGTGGCCGTCGCCGATCTGCCAGGTGAAGCCGTCCTGCGGCTTGTGGGTGATGGTCTGGCCGTGGAAGCCCACGACGTCGATCGAGTTCAGATCGACGCCCTCCTCCCGCGCGAACCGGCGGACGGCCTCGATATGGGCCGTGGTGATCGCCGCCTCGGCGGCGTCGGTGGCGGAGCTGCGATTCGTGGCGCCGAACACCGCCCGGACCAGCTCGCGGGTCGCCTCGGCGTGCGGGTAGGTCGCGGCCGGGCCAAAACCCTCGACGCGCTCGCCGTCGGTGTCGATCACCGCGACATCGACGCCGTCGAGCGACGTGCCGCTCATCAGGCCCAGCGCCCGCACCCCCGCCCCCTCGCGTTGTTGAAACCGGGCACCTGTGATACAGCGCCCGCCGCCCAGGTCAAACTGAAGACAGTCCAACCGAAGACCCAGGAAGATGAACGCGTTCAAGTCCGACTTCATGCGCACCGTGCACGAGCGCGGCATGGTGCATCAGTGCAGCGACGCGGCGCGTCTGGACGCGCTGCTCCAGTCGGGCGTGCGCACGGCCTATATCGGCTTCGACTGCACCGCCGACTCGCTGCACATCGGCTCGCTGCTGCAGATCATGATGCTGCGCTGGTGGCAGAAATGCGGGCACAAGCCGATCGTCCTGATGGGCGGCGGCACGACCAAGATTGGTGACCCGTCCTTCCGCGACGAAGCCCGACCGCTGCTGACCGATGAGCAGATCAACGTCAACATGGCGGGCATCCGCCGCGTCTTCGCCAAATACCTGAGCTTTGGTGGCGGCGCGACCGACGCGGCGATGGTCAACAACGCCGACTGGCTCGACGAGCTGCGCTACATCCCGCTGCTGCGCGACGTTGGCCGGCATTTCTCGGTCAACCGCATGCTGACCATGGACTCGGTGAAGCTCCGGCTGGATCGCGATCAGCCGCTGACCTTCCTCGAGTTCAACTACATGATCCTGCAGTCCTACGACTTCGTGGAGCTGTACAAGCGCCACAAATGCATCATGCAGATGGGCGGCTCGGATCAGTGGGGCAATATCATCATGGGCGCCGATCTCGGCCGCCGCATGGAGAACGGCGAGCTGTTCGCGCTGACCACGCCGCTGATCGCGACGTCATCGGGCGCCAAGATGGGCAAGACGATGGCCGGCGCCGTATGGCTCAATGCCGAGCGCGTGTCGGCCTACGATTTCTGGCAGTACTGGCGCAACACCGAGGACGCCGATGTCGGCCGCTTCCTGCGCCTGTTCACCGAGATGCCAATGGACGAGGTCGCGCGGCTCGAAGCGTTGAAGGGCGCCGAGCTGAACGAGGCCAAGAAGATCCTCGCCACCGAAGTCACCAAGCTGTGCCATGGCGCGGCGGCGGCGAACGAGGCGGCCGAAACGGCGCGGCGCACCTTCGAGGAAGGCGCGCTGGCGGAGTCGCTGCCGACCGTCGACATGCCGCGCGCGCGGCTGGAGAGCGGCCTGCCCGCCTTCGAACTGTTCGCCGACGCCAAGCTGGCAGAAAGCCGCGGCGAAGCGCGACGCCTGATCAAGGGCGGCGGCGCACGGGTCAACGACAAGCCGGTGGCCTCGGAGACGGCGACGGTGTCGCTCGCCGATGCCGACGCCGATGGCCGCATCAAGCTCAGCGCCGGTCGCAAACGCCACGTCCTGGTCCGCGCGGTTTAGCGCTCGCGTTGTTTCCCGTCTCCCCGCGAAGGCGAGGAGACGGGAAACAACAGTCACTGCGACGTCGAGCGCTGCCGTTCGTTGCGTTCGCTGAGATCGGGTGGCGGCGTGGTGTCAGTCGAGGACGTTCCACAGCCCTCCAGCATCAGGTTGCGCAGCGGGCCGATGGGCAGGACCGACAGCGGATTGACGCTGGCGTTGGGATCGTCGATGGGCCCGCGGATCAGGTAGTTCAGCGCGAACAGCCCGCCGCCGCGACCGCCAGTCAGCAGGTCACCGATCAGCGGGATGTTCGAGATGATGCTGTTGAGCGCGTAGGCCGGCACGATGCCGCCGGCGAGGCAGACCTCGTCGGTATCGAGCTGCACAGTGCCCTGCACAGTGACGCCGACATTGCTACCCGACGTCCGCCCGTTGCGCAGGCGCAGTCGGTCGCCCTCCTTCTCGACATCGACCGTCAGCGCGTCGAAGACCTGCCGATCGCCGCCGACGCGCGCGAGCTGGTCGACCACGCCGTTGACGTTGGCGACGCCGCGCGCCGGATTGGCCGCCACCTTCGCCAGGCGATAGGCCTTCAGCTCGACACGGCCGCGCGCTGGCGGTTCGGGCTTGGTGTCGTCCGTGGTGAGGCTGACGCGCAGATGGCCGCCGACCAGCCCGTCGAGCCAGCCGGCGCCACGCAGTACGGCGCCGAAATCTGGCGCTTCGACCTCGATCGCACGGCCGCTCCCCGAGGGCGTTACGCGCAATTGCGCGGTCGCCCCGCCATCAGGCGTGGTCTGAAGGTTGGCCGAGAGCAGCCGGTCGCCGCGCAGCGCCAGGCTGCCCTTCACACGCGGCAGCGATCCGCGCTTGAGCAGCACCGCGCCGACATCGAGGTTGATCGACACCGGCGGTCCCTGCGGCGAGGCCGGCTTGGGCACGCCGCGCGCGTTGGGATCGGCGTCGGGCAGCACACGCTTCAGCTCGATCGCGGCGCCCGTGAGATCGACGGCATAGCCGGCGTCGGCGCGACGTACCGTGCCTGCGACATTGGTGGCGCCGAGCACCACCTTGCTCAACGTCAGCCGCTCGATACGGCCATCGGTGGGACGCGACTCGAGTCTGCCGGTGACCTGCAGGTCGGCGGCGGCCGCATCGAACTCCAGGACCGGCGGTACCGGGCCGCCCGCGAAGCGCGCGCTGATCGTCGCGCGGCCCTCGACGCCGGCCGCCTTGGTCCACGACGCTTCCTTGACCACAAGCACGGCGTCGCGCAGGTCGAGCCGCGCGCGCAGCTCGGACGGGCCGGCGACCGGCGTCTGGTAGGACAGGTCGAAGCCGGTCGAGCCGCTGGCATAGGGCGCCAGATCCGGCAATCCGGCCTTCTGGAGCGTCGCCAGCGGCAGCGCGCCCCGGGCTTCGTAGCGGCGGCGGAAGGCGGGCTTGGCACCGAACAGCTCGGTCCAGCCGAGGTCGACGACCTGGCCGTCGGCCCTGCCGCGACCGGCGACCTTGAGCTGTTGCATGTCGAGCTGCAGCGTGCCGGTGAAGTCCGTGAGGTTCAGCGTGCCGACGGCGTCGGTGAGCGAGAAGCGCTCGAGCTTGGCGGTGGCGGCATAGACGATATCGTTGACCGACATCGCGTCGAGCAGCGGGAATTTCAGCGACAGGCTGAGCGCGACATTGCCGCCCAGCCGCTTGGGGTTGTAGAGCAGGTCCTTGGGCAGCCCGAGCCTGGGCTGGGTCAGGAAATTCATGGTCTCCTGCGCCGCGGCCTGCAGTTCGATCTGCATCTCCGTGCGGTGGTCGTCGCCGTCGAGTCCGGTGAGGTCGATGCGCGATTTGCCGACCTTGATGGCGCCGGCCTGCCCACCCTCGACATGGAAGCGGAACGTCGCGCCGTCGAACTGCGCCGTGCCCGACACACCCTTCACCGGCGGCAACGGCGCCAGGTAGTTCACCGTGAGGTCACTGTAGCGCAGCTCGGCGACGGTCCTGGTGATCTTGAGCGCGTCGGGATTCTGGAAGTCGCCCGAGGCCGAGACCATGAGCTTGGCGCTGTCGAGACGGCCGCCGCTGATATTGGCCAGCGCCCAACGCCTCCCGCCGGCGGCCATGCCCGGCAGCCAGAACTCGGCCAGCCGTTCGGTCGGCACGCCCTTGATGCCGGCCTCGCCGTCGAACTGGAAGGCGCGATCATCGATGCGCATCTCGCCCTTCATGCCGAGCTCGACGCCACCCAAGCCGAAGCGGAAATCCTCCAGCTTCACGGCGCTGCGATCGGTGTCGAAAGACATGCGCAGGGTCGCCCAGTCGACCTTGCGTGGCTCGGGCAGCACGCCGGGCACGCCGATCATGCCGCCGCCGCCGTCGAACTGCAGCGCGACGTGGCGCACCTTGCCGTCGCCCGAGGCGCGCAGCCGGATCTGGCCGCTCATCGGCAGGTCGATCTGCGCCAGCGGCGCGAGCTGTGGCGCGGCGGTGGCGAAGGCCGACAGCCTGAGGTCACGCGCGCTCAGCGTCACCTCCATGACCTCGCGCTTGCGGCCGTAGAAGGCGCTCAGCTCCATCTCGGCGACGTGGCCCTTGGCTTCCACGGTCAGCGCGCCCTTGATGCGCAAGCCGTCCTGGTCGCGCTGCATGGTGGCGCGGCCGGCCGGCGCGTCCCAGACGAAACCGGTGGTCTGGTCGTCGACGCGCAGCGAAGCGGCGTTGATGCGCACCTCGGTCAGGCGGCCCAGCGGATGGTCGGTGTTGGGCTCGCGCAGTAGCTGCTCGATGAGGATCGGCAGGATGCGCGCCGAGGGCGCCGCCTCGGGCGGCGGCAGCATCAAATCGATCAGGCCATCCTTGCGGATCACGGCGTTGAGCGCCACGCGGTCGATGACGATCTCGGTTGGCGCGAGCGCGCCGGCCATCAGGGCGCTGGCGCTGACATTGATGGCGACCTCGGGCACCAGGCCGACCAGCGCGTTCTTGGCGTCCCTGGCCTCGATGCCGACCAGGGAGAGCCGCAGCGGCTGCTCCCAGCCGCTCCATGCGACGCGCACGTGCTTGGCGTCCAGCCGCACCGGCCCTTCCGGCGTGTCAAAGGATCGGCCGACATAGGAGCGCAGGAAATCGAGGTCGATCGGCCCTTGGGTCAGGCGCCAGACCAGCAACAGACCAAGCGCGCTGATCCCGATCACGCACGCCGCGAGGACATGCGCGATGGACCGGACAATACGCCCCAGCCTCCTGGTCAAAACACCGGTACTCCTTTGGCTTGACGCTCAGCCCGGGCGCCGGTCAGGTTCATTTTCCTCTTTCGCAGCATCGGCCCGACCGTGCAATGACATTCACCCCCGCGCTGCGGCTGCCCCGCCCACACCACGCCGGGCAGCTGAAAGTCCGCTCCGAACGCTGGCTTGAGAGGCTGCGCGACCTCGGCGAAGGCGGCGGTTGGCCGCCCGATGAGTTGCTGGCGGCGTTGTTCGGCAACAGTCCGTACCTGTCCGAGATCGCTCTATCAGACCCCCGATTCTTGGCCGATCTGTGGCGGGACGGCGCGGACGCGGCGGTCGGTCGCGAGATGGCGCGGCTGGCCGCCCTGCCGGCCGAGCCGGAGCCGCTGGCGGTGGCGCTGCGCCGCGCCAAGCGACATATCGCGCTGGGCGTGGCGGTGGCCGACATGGCCGGCGCCTGGCCGCTCGCCCGCGTCACCCGGGCGCTGAGCGAGTTCGCCGATCTCGCCATCGACCGCCTGCTCGACGCCATCCTGCTCGACATGGAACGCGGCGGGCAGCTCGCGCTGGGCGGCGAGCCCGGGGCGGCGGGCATCACCGTGCTGGGCATGGGCAAGCTCGGCGCTTTCGAGCTGAACTACTCCAGCGACATCGACCTGATCGTGCTCTACGACCGCGAGGCGCCGGCGATCGCGCACGACGACGCCATCGGCGCCAAGCTGGTGCGCGCCACGCGGCGGCTGGTCCAGCTGCTGAGCGAACGCACCGCCGACGGCTACATCTTCCGCACCGATCTGCGCCTGCGGCCCGATCCCGGCTCGACGCCGCTGGCGATCTCGGTGCAGGCCGCCGAGACCTATTACGAGAGCGTCGGGCAGAACTGGGAGCGCGCGGCGATGATCAAGGCGCGGCCGGTGGCCGGCGATCCCGCCATAGGCGCCGCCTTCCTCGATTCGCTCAGGCCCTATATCTGGCGCAAGCATCTCGACTTCGCGGCGATCAACGACATCCATTCGATCAAGCGCCAGATCGACGCCTACCGCGGCACCGGCGCGATCAAGGTGCTGGGCCACAACGTCAAGCTCGGCCGCGGCGGCATCCGCGAGATCGAGTTCTTCGCCCAGACCCAGCAGCTGATCTTCGGCGGCCGCCACCCCACCTTGCGTCTGCGCGGCACGATCGAGGCGCTCGAGGCGCTCAGCGACGCGGGCATGATCACGCGCGACGTCGTCGTCGACCTGACCCGCGCCTACGACTTCCTGCGCCGCCTCGAGCATCGGCTGCAGATGATCGACGATCAGCAGACCCACAGCCTGCCCGAGACCGAGGACGCCGTCGACGCCGTCGCCACCTTCATGGGCTACGACGACGCGGCTGCCTTCCGCGCCGACTTCCTCGACACCTTACGCCTGGTCGAGGGCCACTACGCCAAGCTGTTCGAGGAGGCGCCCAGCCTCGCCGGCCCGGGCGGCAACCTGGTCTTCACCGGCACCGATCGCGATCCCGACACGCTGAAGACGCTGGAAGGCCTGGGCTACCGCGAGGCCGAGCGCGCCTGGGACATCGCCGCGCGCTGGCACCACGGCCGCTACCGTTCGACACACACCGTGCGCGCGCGCGAGCTGCTCACCGAGCTGATGCCGGCGATCCTCAAGGCGCTGGGCGATTCGGCCGATCCCGACCAGGCGCTGCTGCGCTTCGACGCGCTGCTCGCCGGCATGCCCGCCGGCATCCAGATCTTCTCGCTGTTCAAGGTCAACCCGCCGTTGCTCGAGCTGGTCGCCACCATCATGGGCAGCGCGCCGCGCATCGCCACCCATCTGGGACGCCGGCCGATCCTGCTCGATGGCGTGCTGACGCGCGACTATTTCGGCGCCCTGCCCGACCGCGCCAGCCTGAGCGCCGATCTGTCGCGCGCGCTCGACCTCGCCGAGGACGAGCAGGACATCCTCGACATCTCGCGGCGCTGGGCCAACGACCAGCGATTTCGCGTCGGCGTGCAGCAGCTCGCCGGCACGCTCTCGCCCGAGCTCGCCGGCGCGGCCTATAGCGACATCGCCGAGGCGGTGCTGGGCGAGCTGCCGGCGCGCATCGAGCGCATCTTCGCCGACCAGCACGGCCAGATCGCCGGCGCCGCGTTCGCCATCGTGGCGCTGGGCCGGCTCGGCAGCCGCGAGATGACCGCCTCCTCGGACCTCGACCTGATCTTCATCTACGAAGCGCCCGAGGGCAGCGAGCAATCCGACGGCGAGCGGCCGCTGACGCCAGGCCACTACTACGCCCGGCTGATGCAGCGCGTCGTCAGCGCGTTGAGCGCGCCGACCAACGAGGGCACGCTCTACGAGGTCGACATGCGCCTGCGGCCCTCCGGCAACAAGGGCCCGCTGGCGACCTCGCTCGGCGCCTTCGAGACCTATCAGCGCGACTCGGCCTGGACCTGGGAGCACCTCGCTTTGGCCCGCGCGCGCGTCGTGTCGGGGCCCCCGCTGCTGGCCGCGCGCATCGACGCGGCGATCGCCGCCGCGCTGTCACGGCCGCGCGGCCGCGAGTCCCTGCTGCGCGACGTCCAGGAGATGCGCGCACGCCTGGTCGAGCATCGCCCATCCAAGAGCCTGTGGGATTTCAAGCTGCTGCGCGGCGGCTTCTTCGATATCGAGTTCGCCGCGCGCTACCTGATGCTGCTGCACGCGCACGCCAAGCCGTTCCTGCTGGCGCGCCACGTCGTCGACACGCTGGTGCTGCTGCGCGATGCGCGCATCCTCGCGCCCGACGCGGCGGCGGCGTTGATCGAGGCCCATCGCCTGTGGTCCTCGCTGCAAGGCCTGATGCGGCTGGCGCTGGAGGAGCAGGACGAAGCGTTCGACGAGGCCAAGGCGCCGGAGGGCCTGCGCCGCCTGCTCGCCAAGGCCGGCGGTGTCGACAGGTTCGAGCTTCTGCGCGAGAAGGTGCGGGCGACGGCCGACGCCGCCCACGCGGTCTACGCCGAGATCATCGAGAAGCCGGCGGCCGCCCTGCCGCCACGCGAGGAGGAGAAGACATGAGCGTCGAGGAAGGCAAGAAGGCACCGGACTTCACCGCCGCCACCGATGGCGGCAAGAAGCTGAAGCTCAGCGACCTGCGCGGCAAGGCGGTGATCCTGTACTTCTATCCCAAGGACGACACGCCGGGCTGCACCAAGGAGGCCTGCGGCTTCCGCGACTCGCTGCCGAACTTCGGCAAGGCGAAAGCGACGGTGATCGGCGTGTCCAAGGACGGCATCGCGCGACACGACAAGTTCAAGGCCAAGTACGATCTCAACTTCCCGCTGGTGGCCGACGAGGACGGCAAGATCTGCGAGAAGTACGGCACGTGGATCGAGAAGAGCCTCTACGGCCGCAAGTACATGGGCATCGACCGCGCGACGTTCCTGATCGACGGCACCGGCACGGTGCGCAAGATCTGGCGCAAGGTGAAGGTGCCCGGCCACGTCGAGGAGGTGCTCGACGCGGCCAAGGGGCTCTAATTGGGACCGCCGGCGGTCCCAGAAACAACCTACTCCGCCGCCTTTGGCATGCGCTTGGGCTTGAGGTGCTGCACTTTGGGCATCACCTCCTTCGACAGGAGCTCGAGCGATCGGTGCCAGGCCTTGGGGTTCTCGACATAGTCGAAGCCGAACACCAGCAGCTGGCCGAAGCCGCCGACTTCGTCATAGACCTTCTCGATCTTCTCGATCACGGTCTTCGGCGAGCCGACGATCCAGTTGTGCTTGGCGCAGTATTCCGGCGTGACGTCGGAATCGGCGTGGTTGGTATCGACCTTGAGGTATTCGAGGAAGCCGAACTGCCCCAGGAGCGGCAGGAAGTAATCGCGCATCATGCGGCCCATCATCGAGCCGACCGATAGCCGCATCGCCTCCGCGTCGGTATCCGCCACGAACACTTCGCGCACCATGCGCCACTCGCCACGATCGGCGATCCGGCCGCCCTTCGCGGCGCCGATCTCCACCGCCTCCCAATGGCTGCTGACATAGGCCGGGCTGAGATTGAGGCTCATCGGCAGGAAACCCCGCTCGCCGGCGAGCTTCAACGTGTCGGAACCCTTGCTGAGACCGGCGACACCGATCGGCGGATGCGGTGTCTGCAGCGGCTTGATGTGGTGCTTGAGGAAGCCGAACATCGTCTCCGGCGAGGTGACGTGCCAGAACTTGCCCTTGTAGTCGAAGGGCTCCTTGGCGCTCCACATCTTCAGGATGATATCGAGCGCCTCGCGCGTCATCTCGCGGTTGACGCCGGACATGCCATCGACATTGAACATCGTCCAGTCGCTCGGCAGGCCCGAGGCGGCAATGCCGAAATTCAGCCGGCCGCCGGAAATGTGGTCGAGCATGGCGACGCGGTTGGCCAGCTCCGCCGGGTGGTGATAGGGCAACAGGAAGCCGCCCGGCCCTAGCCGGATGTTCTTGGTCTGCATCAGCGCCTGCGCCACCAGCAGGTCGGGCGATGGATGCGGTTCCCATGGCGCGGTGTGATGCTCGCCGATCCAGCACTCGGCGAAGCCGAGCTCGTCGAGCCAACGAATCACCTGGAGATCCCACTCGTGGCCCGCCGCCAACGGCCGCTCCGGCGGATGCGACGGCATGGTGAAGTACCCGAACTGCATGCTGGTCCTCCCACTGACACGCCGGAACCACGATCGTGCCCGGCTGGCTGCGAGTCTTGCGCGGCCTCACAACCGAGTCACGCGGGCAATGGGTCAGCGGGACTTACCCGAAATACCTTCCGTCATCTCGAGTGCAGTGAAGGATTTCTCGGTAATGAACGATCCCTTGCTCGCTGCACTTCGACGAATTCAACCATCGTCCTTCGCTGCGCTCAGGACGACACCCGCTTAGGGCGCCGCGTAGCGCGTGAGGACGAGGCGCGGCGGCTTGCCCTTGTCCTCGATCTCGCGCAGCACAAGCGCACCGCCGTCGGCCAGTGACGCGATATCGATCGAGCCGGCCAGCTCGACCCGCCAGCGCACGCCGCCCGTGGGCAACAGTGCGATGACCGTCCGTTTGTCGTTGGGTTCGGCGGCGTAGCTGACATAAACCGCTGCCGAACCGGCGCGCTCGATGGTGGAGCAGCGCAATCCACCGGTGTCGATCCGGCGCGTGATGCCGCGCCCGATCTCGTGCCAGACGATCTCGGATTTCCTGACGTGGTTCGCGCGATAGTCGACGTCCTCGACGGCGCGGACGTGAGTCTGTGGCCCGATAAGCTTGGCGCATCCCACGCCATCGTCGACACCGACGATGTCGTGCTGCTCGAGCTTGCGGCCGTCGGCAGAAATCCGCCGCAGCGCCGGCCGTTCCCGGCGCTCCTCGGCATCCATGAGCAGTAGGCTCGCGCCGCCATCGGGCAGCGGCCAGGCATCGTGGGTGAAGTCGGGAAACCCTTTGGAACCGCGCTCCCACATCATCTTGCCGGCCTTGTCGTAGCGCGCGTACCACCATTGCGGCGGGCCGAAGCTGTGCGAGCCGATCGCGAGCAGCGAGCCGTCGTGCAGGCGCGTCAGCTTCGAGGCCATGCGGGCGATCACCGTGCCGGGCCCGCCGAAGCGCCGCGGGCCATTGGCGACGGCGGCGACCATGCCGCCGGTGTGATTGAGCGCCAAGAGGCGGCTGGCGCCTTCGTCGATATCCTCGCGCGTCGACCAGGCCTGGAAGATCCAGGTACGCGACGGCTCCGACGCGTCGATCGCGGCGGCGCGCATGCGCGCATGGCCGTTGACCCCGCCCGGCACGGCCAGGCGCCGCGTCCACAGGTCCTTGCCGGCGCCGTCGATCGCCACGATGCGCAGCGCCTCGAGGGAATTCACGCGCCCCCTGCGCCCCTCGACAGCGGCGATCACCACGCCGCCATCCGGCCGCGCCTCGATCCGCAGGACGCCAAAAGCGCTGCCATCGGCCGGCATCTCGCGTTCGACCGAGGGCAGCTCGACCGGGCGTTGCCACAGCACCACGGGCGTTTGCGCGACGGCGACGCCCGCCAGCGCCAGCGTCGCGCCGACCGCGGCGATGGCCGCCCCCAGCCTCATGACGTGCGATAGCCGGTGATGCGGGCTGCCGTCTGGCTCGTGGACCGCACCATGATCGCGCCGCCATCAGGCGTCGCGGCGGCGCGCACGTCGTCGGCGTCGGTGTCGAAGATCCTGTGGCCGCCGCGATCGTCGATCTTGGTCGCCGTGACCAGGACAACAGCATCACCCGAGCGCGTCATCGCTCAGCCGGCACCGGGACCAAGGTCCACCTTGCGCACGACGCCGCGGCCGACAGCGGCAGGACGATCATCGCCACGACCTTCCCCCAAAGGACAGAGCGATGGTGACTGGCCTTCTTCCCTTCTCCCCGCCTTCGCGGGGAGAAGGGTGAATCCGCGGAGCCATATGTGATCGCCCTGTCCCGCAGCGGAAGGAAAAACGCGGCACCCTAGACAATCTGATTCTTCAGATTGGTCTCGCCGCGATAGAGCCGGTCGAGGTTCTCCATCAGCAGGTCAAGCACGTTGTCCTCGTACTTGCGGGTCTCGCCGGCGGTGTGCGGCGTCACCAGAACCTGCGGCATGGTCCAGAGCGGCGACGTGGCGGCCAGCGGCTCCTCGACCGTGACGTCGATGCCGGCGCCAGCGATCTGGCCGGCGTTGAGCGCGGCGATCAGCGCCGGCTCGTCGACCACCTTGCCGCGCGCGACGTTGATCAGGAAGGAAGAGGGTTTCATCGCCTTGAGCGCCGCCTCGCTGATCAGCTTCTCGGTCTGCGGCGTCAGCGGGCAGGTCAGCGCCACGTAGTCCGCGCGCGGCAACACGTCGAGCAGCTTGCCGTCGGCCACCACCTCGTGCGCCGCCGCCGCGCCCTTCGAGGGATCGCGCTTGGTGCCAATGACATGCATGTCGAAAGCCCTAGCAAGCGTCGCCAGCCGGCTGCCGATGCGGCCCATGCCGACAATCACCAGCGTCTTGCCACCCAGCTCGTCCTCGCGCTTGGAAAGATCGCCGATCATGCCGCGCCACAGCTTGGCGTGCTGGTTGTCGCGGCCGAGATGGAGCTGGCGCGACATGGCGAGGATCAGCGCGATCGCGTGCTCGGCCACCGCCCGCTCGTTCGAGCCCTGCGCGCTGGCCAGCCGCACGCCTTTGGCCCGGAGCGCGTCCTTGTCGTACTGGTCGACGCCGGCGCTGATCGACTGGATGAAGCGCAGCTTGTTGGCCTTGGGCAGCAGGTCGTTGCGCCACATGCCCGATACGAGCACGACGTCGGCATTGGGGATCGCCGCCTCATACTCCTCGCGCGTCCGCACCTCGGTGAACTTGATGTTGCTGCCGCGCACCTTGAAGCGGTCGCCCATGCGATAGGCGACGTGGGCGAACAGGATCGACAGCGCCTCGCGCGCCGGCAAGCCATTGGACATGACTGGTGACTCCCCTTCCCGCATCGGGTCTGCTGGCGATGATGCGGATCGTGGCATGGAACTGCAACATGGCGCTGGAGCGCAAGGTCGAGGCGCTGCTCGACCTGCGGCCGGATATCGCCGTGATCAGCGAATGCGCCCGGCCCGACCTGCTGCGCGCCCGCTCGCCCGGGGACTGGCTGCCTGATGATCCGATATGGATCGGCAATAATCCGCACAAGGGCCTCGCGGTGCTGGCCTTCAATGGCTACCGCGTCCGGCTCTGCGAGACCTACGATGCCAATCTGCGCCACATCGCCCCGGTCCATGTCGAGGGGCCGACGCCCTTCACCCTGCTCGCCGCCTGGGTGAATTCGGGTGGCCTGCGCAAGTACCGGCTCGGCCCGCTGCGCCGCGCGCTCACCCGTTATCGCGACCTGCTGACGGCGCGGCCAGCCGTCATCGCAGGCGACCTCAATCACAACGTGATCTGGGACAAGCCCGGCTGGCGCGGCAACCACGCCACGGCGGTGCGGTTGATGGCCGAGCAAGGTCTGGTCAGCGCCTACCACGCCGTACGCGGCGAGGCGCATGGCCAGGAAACCACGCCAACGATCTACTGGCGCGACCGCACGCGCGACGGGCCGACCTACCACATCGACTACGTCTTCCTGCCCGAGGCCTGGATCCCCCACATCACCTCCCTCCACGTCGGCGCCTTCGAGCCGTGGTGCGGCGCGGGCTTGAGCGACCATGTTCCGGTGATTGTCGATGTCGCCGATCCCGCCCCATGCTGAGAAGGCTGCGGCGCAGCCGTCTCGACGCATGGCAACGCACCCGGTGCGCGGCCCACCCTTCGGGCACGCCCGTTGGGCGCTCCTCGGGGTGAGGTGAGGATTTGCGTCGCCGGCCCGCGGCGGCTATAGCGCGCGGCCATGGCTCATCGTCCTCATGATCGTGGCGGCCGCCGGCCGTCTCGCGCTCCCGAACCGCGTGTCTTCGAGCGCGAGCGCGGCGGCGCGCCGGGCGGTGGCCAGGTCTGGCTCTTCGGCCGTCATCCGGTAACGGCGGCGCTGGCCAATCCGCAGCGCCGGGTGTTTCGCGTGCTGGCCACGGCGGAGGCAGCCGAGCGTCTGCATGAGGATCTCGCGAAGATCGATCTGAAGGACCGCGCCCTGCCGCAGCCCGAGATCGTGCCACGCGACCGCATCGCCGCCCATCTGCCCGGCGGCGCAGTGCATCAGGGCCTGCTGGCGGCGGTCGGCGCCCTGCCCGAGCCGACGCTCGACGACATCCTGGCGCGCGGCGGCGAGAAGGCCGTGGTCGTGGCGCTCGACCAGGTCACCGATCCGCACAATGTCGGCGCCATCCTGCGCTCGGCCGAGGCCTTTGGCGCCTCGGGCGTGCTGGTGACCGAGCGCCATGCGCCGGACGAGACCGGCACCCTGGCCAAGGCGGCGTCGGGCGCGCTGGAGCGCATGCCGCTGATGCGCGCCACCAACCTCGCGCGCACCTTGCGTGAGCTGAAGGAGGCCGGCTTCTGGGTGATCGGCCTGGACGAGCGTGGCAACCAGTCGCTGGCGGCCACCAAGCACGATGGGCGCATCGTGCTCGTGATGGGCGCCGAGGGCGAAGGCCTGCGACGACTGACCCTGGAGCATTGCGATCTGCTGGCACGTCTGCCGATGCGCGGCTCGATGCCCAGCCTCAACGTGTCCAACGCGACCGCCGTGGCGCTCTACGAACTGGTGCGCGACCGGCAGGACGGGCTGACGCTTGACTTCTTCTGAGCGCGTTACGATCCGACGCGCCCGGCCGGCGGATGCCGACGCCGTCGCCGCGCTGGCGCATGCGCTCAGCCTCCAGGACAGCGAGCCGACCGGCAACTTCACGCCTGAGGCCATGCGCCAGGCGGTGTTCGACGATCCGCGCGTGCGCGTGCTGGTTGCCGAGATCGAGGGCAAGGTCGTGGGCTACGTGATGTTCCATGACAGCTACGACACCGCCAACGCCGCGCGCGGCCTGTACCTCAACGACATCATCGTCGAGGAAAGCGTGCGCGGCGGGGGCGTGGCACGCCGACTGATGGCCGCCGTCATGCGCGAGGCCAAGAAGCAGGGCGATGTCTTCGTCTGGTGGATCGCCAAGCCGACCAATGCCCGGGCGCTGGCCTTCTACAAGAAGCTCGGCGCGATCCAGGTGCCGACCGTGACGCATGCGATCTTCGGCGAGTCATTCGATAGACTAGCGAAGGAATCCGAAGAGCCGTAGATCCCAGGCGCAATTTCCTCTGTCATCCCGAGCGCAGCGAGGGATCCAGGGTGTGCCTGGATCCCTCGCTGCGCTCGGGATGACAAGCAGTCAGGGGAAGCTGACATGGGCCGCAAGATCCTTTTCATCACCACCGACCAGCAGCGTTACGACGCGCTGGGCCGCAACGGCGGTACGGTGGCGCGCACGCCGGTGGTTGATCGTTGGGCGGCCGACGGCGTGCGTTTCACGCGCGGCCACGCGCAGGCCGTCGTCTGCATGCCGGCGCGCTCGACCATGACCACCGGGCAATACGTGCGCACGCACGGCGTGTGGATGAACGGCGTGCCGTTGCCCGAGGACTCACCCAGCGTCGCGGCCTATCTCAAGGAAAAGGCCGGCTATCGCACGGCGCTGATCGGCAAGGCGCATTTCGAGCCCTTCCTCGATCCCAAGGGCCGCTTCTACGAGAACCGCATGGGTCGGCTGGGCGAGCACGGCCCGCATCGCGGCTTCGACCACATGGAGCTGGCCGCGCATGGCGCGCGCGGGCCGCTGCACTATCCGCAGTGGCTGGCCAAGAGCCACCCCAAGGTGGTCGACGGTTTCTACAACGTGCTCAAGCAACCCAGCCTGGAGCAGAACTCGGCCGGTGGCGGCGACACCGGGGCGATCCAGGTCAGGCACAACCCGGTCGATCGCAAGCTCTATCACACCGACTGGGTGGCCGATCGCGCCATCGCCTGGCTGGATTCATTGCCCGACGATAGCGATTGGTTCTGCTGGGTGAGCTTCCCCGATCTGCATCATCCCTGGGATCCGCCACGGTCCGAGATCGGTCGTCACCCATGGCGGCGGGAGAATCTGCCGGCGAACTGGCCGGCCGATCGCGCAGCGGCGCTGGCGATGATGGCCGACAAGCCCAGGCATTGGCGCGAGTGGTACGAGGGCAAGACGGTGACCTGCTTCGAGGCGCCGCCCGATTTCGTGCCGGCGAACCTTGGCGCCGACCAGCTGCGCGAGATCAACGCGCTCACCCATGTCGAGAACGAGCTGATCGACGAGGCCTGCGGGCGCGTATGGGACGCGATCGCCAGGCGTGGCTGGGCCGACGACACCGATGTGCTCTTCACCACCGACCACGGCGAGCTGCAGGGCGATTTCGGCCTGCTGTTCAAGGGCCCCTACCACGTCGACGCGCTGATGCGCCTGCCGTTCGTCTGGAAGCCGGCGAAGAGCGCCGGCGTGGCACCGGCTGTTGTCGATCGACCGGTCGGCCAGCTCGACCTCGCACCGACCTTCTGCGCCATCGCCGGCCTCGACACGCCGGCATGGATGCAGGGCAGGCCGTTGCCGGCGAGCGCGACCGAGGCCGAGTCGCAGAAGCGCGAGCGCGTCATCACCGAGTGGGACAGCGAGTTCAAGGGCATCAGCCTGCATCTGCGCACGATCTACCGCGACGGCTTGGTCTGCACGGTCTACGAGAAGAGCTCGCTGTATGACGGCGATGGTTCGGTCGGCGAACTCTACGATTGCGTTAACGATCCGCTGCAGCGGCGCAATCTCTGGCACGAGCCGGTCTGGCAGACGCGCAAGAAAGACCTTATCGCCGACCTCTACGCCAGCCTGCCGCCCGCGCGCTCGCCGAGACTGGAAGCGGTTGCCAGCGTGTGACAGCTCCACCGTCGTCCTGGGCGCAGCGAAGGACCTGGCGGTGGAGCGAACGGACACGGCGTCGGAAACTGGCCGCGATAGTGCGACATCTTTCACTCCGCTCAGGATGACAATAGGAGAAACCCATGAGCCGCCTGATGATCATCAACGGGCCGAACCTCAACATGCTGGGCGTGCGTGAGCCGCACATCTACGGCACCACGACCCTGGCCGCCATCGAAGCGAGTTGCCGCGAGCTGGCGGGAGAGCTCGGCGCGTCGGTCGCCTGCCACCAGTCCAACCACGAGGGCGCGATCGTCGAGCTGATCCAGGCCGCGCGCGAGAGCGCCGACGCGATCATCATCAATCCGGCCGCCTACTCCTTCACCTCGATCGCGATCTACGACGCGTTGAAGATGTTCGAGAAGCCGATCATCGAGGTGCACATCTCCAACATCCACGCCCGCGACGAGTTGCACCGCCATTCCAAGCTGTCGAGCGCCGTCACCGCGGTGATCGCCGGGCTCGGCCCCTATGGCTACATCGTCGCCATGCAGGTAGCTGTGCGGCTGGTCGGCAAGCTGCCGGAGTCGTGGTCGGCGCCGCTGCGCAGCGGGCCGCGCTGACATGCCCCTGATGATCCTGGTCGCCGGGCCCTATCGCTCCGGCACCGGCGACGATCCAGTCAAGATCGCCGCCAATGTGCGCGCCATGATGGACGCGGCGCTCCAGCTGTTCCGCGCCGGCCACCTGCCGGTGCTGGGCGAGTGGTACGCCCTGCCGCTGATCGAGCATGCCGGCTCGACCGGCATCGGCGACGCGGTGTTCAACGAGATCTTCCATCCCGTCGCGCGTCGGCTGGTCGCCAAATGCGATGGCTGCCTGCGCATCGGCGGCCCCTCCGCCGGCGCCGACGAGATGGTGGCGCTAGCCCGCGCGGCCGGTCGACAGGTGTTCCACTCGTTGAGCGAGATCCCGTCGCCCGACGCCTGACTTGTCTGGACAAGTGAATGCGCTTCGGGCACGCTGCTTGGCATGACCTCGCCGCTCACGGTCCGCGATTCGCGCGACGACGACTTGCCCTCTATCACCGCCATCTACGGCTACCATGTGCGCCATGGCCTGGCGTCGTTCGAGGAGGAAGCGCCGCCGCTCGAGGAGATGGCGAAGCGGCGCGCCGGCTATCTTGCGGCTGGTTACCCGTACATCGTCGCCGAGGCCGAGGGCCATGTGTTGGGCTACGCCTACGTCAGCGCCTACCGGCCACGGCCGGCCTACCGCTTTGCGGTCGAGAACTCGGTGTACATCGATCAGGACGCGCGCCGCGGCGGCATCGGCTCGGCGCTGCTGCCCGTGCTGATCGGGCGCTGCGTGGCGCTGGGCTATCGCCAGATGATCGCGGTGATCGGCGACAGCGCCAACGCCGCCTCGATCGGCCTGCACGCCAAATTCGGCTTCCGCGAGATCGGCGTCATCCGCTCGATCGGCTTCAAGCACGGCCGCTGGGTCGATTCGGTGCTGATGCAGCGCGCGCTGGGCGATGGCGACGGCACGATGCCGCGTTGACCTCTGTCATCCCCAGCCAGCGAGGGATCCAGGCAGCTTCCTGGATCCCTCGCTGCCCTCGGGATGACAGCGAGCGATCATGTCTCGACCTTAATACCGTTCTCCTTGACCACGCGCGTCCAGCGTTCGGTCTCCTTGACCAGCAGCGCTTGGTAGGCCTCCGGCGTGCTGCCGGTGATGATGTAGCCGAGATCGACGAACCGCTTGGCCGTCTCGGGTTCCTTGATGATCCGGGCCACCGCTTGGTTGAGCCGCTCGATGGTCGGCCGTGGCGTGCCTGACGGCGCCACCAGGCCGAAATACACCGCCGACTCGAGGCCCTTGTGGCCGACCTCGCCGACCGTCGGCACGTCGGGTGCCAGCGGCGAGCGCTGGTCCGCGGCGATCAGCAGGCCGGTCATCTTGCCGGCCCTGACATGGGTCGCGCTCGGCAGGATGACGTCGAAGATGCACGGCACATGGCCGCCCATCACGTCGCGCAGCGCGTCGGAGGCGCCCTTGTAGGCGACGTTCTCGATGTTGAGCTTGGCGTGGTTGCGGAATTGCTCGGCCCACAGATGCGGCATGTTGCCGACACCCGAAGTGGCATAGCGCACGCGCTGTGGCTGCTTGTTGGCCCACTCCGCGAACTGCGCGTAGGTCTTGACCGGCAGATCGACGTTCATGGCGCCGAAGAGCGGGATGTCGACGATGGTAGAGATCGGCGCGAAGTCCTTCAGCGGATCGTAGGGCTGCTTGAAGCCCAGCGCCGCGTTGGTCGCCAAGGTCGTGGTGCCGAGCAGCAGGGTTGTGCCGTCGGGCTTGGACTTGGCGACGATGTCCATGCCGACGATGGTGTTGCCGCCGGCCCGGTTCTCGACGATGACCTGCTGGCCCAGGATCGGCGTCAGCTTCTCCGCCATGATACGCGCGGTGACGTCGGTGGCGCCGCCGGGGATATAGGGCACGATGATGCGCACCGTCTGGCCCGATTGCGCGAGCACCGCCTGCGGCGCCACGATGGTAAAGCCGGCCGCGCCGGCCAGCATGCCGCGTCTGCTGATCATGGAATTCCTCCTGTCGGTCATCGTTTGAGCAACCGCGCGGCGGCGGTCAGCACCTTCGCCCGCTTGGCGATCTCCGCCATGCTCATGTCAGGCTTGTAGAGCGCGGAGCCGATTCCGAAGCCGTCGGCGCCCGCCTCCCAATAGGCCGGCATGGTGCGGTCGCTGACGCCTCCGACTGGCAGCATCAGCGTGTCCTTGGGAAACACTGCGCGCAGCGCCTTGAGCACCGGAGGCGTCAGCATCTCGCCGGGAAACAGTTTCAGCCCGTGCGCGCCGGCCTTCAGCGCGGCGAATCCCTCGCTCGGCGTGGCGATGCCCGGCAGGCAGACCAGATTGCGCGCGCGGGCGTGGCGTACGATGTCGAGATCGGCGTGCGGCATCACGATCAGCCGGCCGCCGGCATCGGCGACGCGATCGACGTCGGCCGTGCTCATCACCGTGCCGGCGCCGACCAGGTGGATGGGATGCGCCTGGGCCAGCCGGGCGATGCTCTCGAACGGCCGCGGCGAGTTCAGCGGCACCTCGATGATGATGAAGCCAGCCTCGACCAGCGCCTCGCCGATCGCCGGCGCCTCCTCGGGCGTGATGCCGCGCAGGATCGCGATCAGGGGGCACTTCGAGAGCGCGGCGCGCAGGATTCCGCTCGACATGTCAGCCGATCATGCCGGCGGCGCGCGCGATTCGCCACAGGCCGCGTGGTGTGACGTCCTCGTCGGCGATGCGCGACTCGATGCCCTGCGCCGCGAGCACCCGTCGATAGGCGGCGCAGAGCGGCCGCGCGCCGATCAGGGTCGGTGAGTCGGCGGACTCGCGATGCAACGCCGCGGCGATTTCGGCGCCGATCAGCAGCCCCGAGAGATAGCTCGGCGCGTCGGCGGCCGAGAGCCGCTCGAACAGACCCAGGGTGCGGACCGCGAACAGTCGATGCAAGAGGTCGTCGCCATGATGCAGCCCGACCTCGGCGCCGGCCTCGAAGGCGGCGGCGTTGAGGTCGGGCATGGCGTCCGCCGCCATCAGCCGGCCGAGAATGGAGTGCTGGCGCAGCACGGCGAAGATCTCGCCGGTCATGTAGGTCGCGAACGACACGATGCGGCCCGACGCCACCCGCGCCCACTTGCTATGCGTGCCCGGCAGGATGAACAGACCTGACGCCTCGTCGGACTCGAGCGCGCCGAAGATCTGCGTCTCCTCTCCGCGCATCACGTCGGGCGCCAGGCCGGGCACTTGCCGGGCGACGCCCGGCACGACTCTGAGCGCACGGCCAGGCGCCGTGCTCAGGCCGGGCGCGAGGTCGGCGAAGCCGCCGGGGCACGCGACGTAGGGCGCTTCGATCCAACCCTGCTTGCTGCCGATCATGCCCGAGGCGATCGACGGCAGGTCCGGCCAGCCGGCGACGAAGCTGCGAAGAGCGCCGGCGAAGTCGCTATCCCCGACCGCGAGGATGCCCGGCCCGCCGGCGCGCCGATCAAGGATCGCGCCGTCGGCCGCGATCAGCCAGCCACGCAGAGACGTCGTGCCCCAGTCGAGGGCGATCAGCGCGGCGGCCACCTACTCCGCCGCCAAGGCGCGCTGATCTTGGAGTGAGTCTGCCGGCACGCGCACCCAGCCTTCCATCAGGCGACGCGCGCTGCGGCTCATGATCGCCTTGGTGACGATCCATTCATTGCCCCGCTTCATCGCCTCGGCGCCGACCGCCAGCGTGCCGGAGGGATGGCCGAAGCGCACGGTGCCGTCCTGCGCACGATCGCCTACCGTGCGCGCGACGATGGTGCCGGGGATCGCGGCGGCGACGGCGAGCGCCACCGCGCCGGTGCCGGTCATGGCGTGGTGCAGCTTGCCCATCGACAGGATGCGGGCGCAGAGCTGCAGGTCCTTGGCCGCCACCGCCTTGCCGCTCGAGGCGACGTAGTCCCGCGGCGGCGCGACGAAGGCGAGCTTGGGCGTGTGTGGTCGCTCGCGCGTCGCCGCCTCGGCGCTCCTCGCCAGGCCCATCGCCACGGTGCCTGACGCGCGGATCTTCTCACAGCGCGCCAAGAGCGCGGCATCGCCGTTGATGTCGTCCTGCAGTTCCGTACCCTTCAGCCCCAGCGCCGCCGCGTCGACGAAGATGGTGGGGTTTCCCGCGTTGATCAGCGTGACGTCGAACGTGCCCACGCCGGGCACGTCGAGCTGGTCGACGAGCCGGCCCGTGGGGAACATCGGCCCGCCTTCGTCGTCCTCGCCACCGCCCGGCTCGAGGAACTCGATGCGGATCTCGGCCGCCGGGAAGGTCACGCCGTCGAGCTCGAAGTCACCCTCCTCCGCCACCTCGCCGCCGCGCATCGGCACGTGGGCGACGATGCGCTTGGCGATGTTGGCCTGCCAGATGCGCACGACCGCCACGCCGTCGCGCGGCGCGGCCACCAGGCCCTCGCTGATCGCGAACGGCCCGACCGCCGCGGTGAGGTTGCCGCAATTGCCCGACCAGTCGACCACCGGCTTGTCGATCACCACCTGGCCGAACAGATAGTCGACATCGCAATCCGGTCGGCTGGAGCGCGACAGAATCACCACCTTGCTGGTGCTCGATGTGGCGGCACCCATGCCGTCGATCTGCTTGCCGTAGGGATCGGGGCTGCCGATCACCCGCAGCAGCAGGCGGTCGCGCGCCGGACCCGGCGGCGGCAGCGCGCTCTCGTGGAAGAACACGCCCTTGCTGGTGCCGCCGCGCATGTAGATCGCGGGAATGCGGAGCTGGGTCATCGCATGACCTTCACGTCGACGATCAGCGCCACCTTGTCCTTCTTCATGCAGCGCGGGTTGCCCTGGCAGGACTCGGCCATGACCTCTTCGATCCGGTAAGTGAGCGTCACGCGCTTGCCGATGATATTCCAGCTGCAGAAGTCGAAGCTGGCCAGCTCGGTGAACTCCTTGCCGCGCGTATCCTTCAGCACCATGTAGCAGGCGCGATCGCCGTTCTGCAGCTGCTGGACGATGCCGATGCTCTGCTTGGTCTGGTCGCCGACCTTCACCATGCCATACGGCAGCGGCGCGCTCTGGGCGAACGAGTTGAGCGGTGCCACGAGCACACCCAGCAGGGTGGTGCCGAGAACGAACCTGGACGGCATGGGACTCCCCGACGAAATCTCGTTGGGGAGTATAGCCGAAACCTACTCCGCCGGCTTGATCCGCGGCGCCGTCGCCGTGCGCTCGTCGGGCAGGAAGCTGAGCGCGACCAGGGTGAAGGTGGCGACACCGGCCAGCATCAGCAGCAGGGTCGGGAATCCGGCCGCCTTGACCGACGGGCCGAGCAGCGCCGTCACCAGCGAGCTGCCGGTGAAGCCGATCGCCAGCCGCGTGCCGGTGACGCGCGAGCGCATCCTGTCGTCTATGTAACGCACGATCATCGCGTCGGTGAAAGGGATCGCGCCGAAGACGAAGATCATGTAGGCGATGGCGACCACGACAAGCGCCCAGCCGCTGACCTGCGAGGCGAGGATGAACAGCGAGATCTGGCAGAGGATGATCGGCAGATAGATGCGCTTGAGCGGATAGCGGTCGATCATCGAGCCGACGACCAGCTGGGCCAGCGAGCCCACGGCGAAGATCATGAAGACCGCCACGCCCAGCAGCCAGGGATCGCCCGCCAGCGCGGCCACGCCGGCCTTCAGCATCTCGCCGCTGCCGTTGGTGGTGAAGCTGAAGACGATGCTCCCGCTCATCGCCGTCAAGGTCATGATGATGAAGACCTTGGCCATCACCGAGGGCGGCAGGTCGAGCATCTTGGGCTTGCGCTTGGCCGGCGCGGCGGTCTCCTGGGGCACCAGCACGGCGAAGGCCACCGCGGCGGCGAGGCAGATCACGCCGGGCACGACATAGGCCATTTGCCAGCCCAAGCGCGTCGCCAGCCATACCGAGACGCTGGCGCCGATGGCGATGCCGAGATTGCCGACCAGGCCGTTGACGCCGATGGTGAAGCCCGGCTTCTCGGCGTTCTGCACCAGCATCGGGATGCCGACCGGGTGGTAGATCGAGGCGAAGGCGCCCATCACCGTCATGGCGATGCCGATCTGCCAGGGCGTCGAGGTCAGCGCGATCACCAGGCTGGAGACGCCCAGCCCGGCGAAGAAGATGATCATCATCGCCCGGCGGCCCCACTGGTCGCCGAGCTTGCCCGACACGATCGAGCCCGCGCCGAACATGAACAGCGAGCCGAAGGCGTAGGGCGTGAGCTCCTTCCAGTCCGTGCCCCACACGCCGGCGATCACGCTCACCGTGTAGAGGAAGACCACCAGGACCCAATGGTCCATAGCGTGGCCCAGATTCAACAGCAGGGCGGTCGGACTCGTGTTCTTCACAGGCGCTCACTCCCGAAAGCCCACGCAGACTACGCCCCTCCCCCGTGTCGTGCACGCGCGAAACCGACGAGAATTGTCTCGTTCGAGACACGCGATCGACTGGAGGGCACAAGAGGCCGACGGCGGAGATTCGACGCGCGGAGGCCTGTCGCCCCCAAGCCCGCCCCGGGACGGCGGCGACCGCCGACCGAACCATCACCGGTCGAAATAGCCGAGGTAGTCGATACCCAGGATGCCGAGCGCGAGCCCGATCGCCGCAGCGACGAACCACGCCGCCTTGTGCGCCCGCGGCGCGGCTTTCCAGTAGTGGCGATTGGCGTTCTGTTGGTCGAGATCGGGCGGCGGCGCGGCGCCGGGAAACAGCAGCATCGCCATCCCCAACAGGATCAGTATCGGCGAGATGGCAAACAACTTCGGAACATAGACGCCCCATCCCGTCAGCGCGATGGCGTTGGCAAGCAAGATCACCAGGCCGACGCCGATCAGGCAGGGCGGAACCAGAAGACGCGGCGACACCACCATGACGCGCTCGCCGGCCCAGCCTCAGTTGATGGGCCGCGCGCCCACGATCAGGGGCACCAGGTCGGTCTTCTTGCAATTGACGTCACCCTGGCAGGATGCCGCCTGGACCTGATCGAGACGCCAGGTCAGCGTCACACGCCGGCCCGTGAGCGACGGCTTGCGTTCACACAACTCGAATTCCGCGATTTCCTCCGAAGTGACGCCGCGCTCGTCGGCGATGCGCATGTAGCAGCCGCGGTCACCGGCCTCCGAAGACAGGACACGGGCCGTTGCCGGCTTGGTGTGCGGGCCGACCCTGACCGTCGCGGGAGCGCCGGCCGGAGCGGGCGCCGGGCTCGGCGAGGCCTGGCGAGCCGGCGGCGGTGTGGCCGCAGGCTCCTTCGTCTGCGCCATTTCCGGCAAGTCGGAGCGCGCGTCGCCAGTCATCGACGAGGCGCGGTGATCGCCCGATCGCGCCAACGCAGACGACGCCATCAGCGCCGCGCCCAGCGCGGACGCCGCCAGCAGATATCGCATTGTCATGAAGAGCCTTTCGAGCCGAGGGGAGGCACAGGGGCGCGAAAGCTAGACGCGGATTGAGGCCGCGTAAAGGCCGCGCGCCTGGCACCGCCGGCCCTGTCGCACAGGCCCGAACCCATCTAGAGTCGTGACGCCGGCCACATGGCGAGAACCCGCGCAAAATCCACCGATCCCCGCGACTATCAGCGCGTCGCGCGCCCGGTCGCGGCCATGGCCAAGGATTTCGCCGACGGCTTCCACATCGTGCCGCATCATCACGAGCGCGCCCAGTTGATCTTCGCCGCGCGCGGCGTGATGACCGTCGGCACCGAGGCCGGCACGTGGGTCGTGCCGCCGCAGCGCGCGGTATGGATGCCGGCGCATGTCACGCACGAGATCCGCATGTCGGGCGCGGTATCGATGCGCACGCTCTACGTGCGCAACGCCGAGGCCGAGGCGCTACCGCCGGCGGTGCGCGTGATCGCCGTGTCGCCGCTGTTGCGCGAATTGATCCTGCGCGCCTGCGAGCTGCCGGTGCTCTACGACGAGGCCGGACCGCAGGGCCGGGTGATGGCCATGTTGCTCGACGAGATCGCCGCCCTGCCCTCGGTCGCGCTCGACCTGAAGATGCCGGTCGATCCCAGGCTCGAGCGCGTCTGCCGCGCGCTGCGCGCCGAGCCAGGTGACGATCGCACGCTCGACGACTGGGCACGCGAAGCTGGCGCCTCGGGCCGCACGCTCGCGCGCCTGTTCCAGAAAGAGACCGGGCTCAGCTTCGCCGACTGGCGCCAGCAGGCGCGCCTGCTGGCGGCAATGGCCAGGCTCGCCGCCGGCCAGCCGATCACGCGCATCGCACTGGATCTCGGATACGATTCGGTGAGCGCCTTCTCCGCCATGTTCCGCCGCGCGCTGGGCGCCCCGCCCAGCCGCTATTTCACCGACGGTTAGGCGGCGACCGGGTTCGTCAGAGCCCGATCGCCGCGCACCACAAGGCTTCAGCCGGTCATCGCTGCCGCTCGGGATCGTCCTGCGCCCTCAATCCCATCGCCCGCAGCGCCTTTTGACGCAGGGCCCGCGATGCGATCTCCGGCAATTGTGCGATGATGCCGGTGCCTGGACAGGATTTGTCAGTGATGGTCATCGCGTTGAGACGACCGGCCTTGATCTCGCGCTTGGCCGCCTGCTGGATGAAACGATGGCAGGTGATACAGGCCTTGGTTGGATCACCTGGGTCGCTGTCGCCGGTGCCCTCGACCTCCAAACGGATGTCCGGGTGCACATGGGCAAGCCAGCCTATCAGCTGCGTGGCGTAGTCCATCTGCTCCCTGGTCAACGGCAAGGGATGATTGCCGGCACACTCAATATGGATCGAGCCGGAAGTGCACCAGCCGGTGCCATAGGTCACGTCGTTGGTGTCAGCGAACTGCGTGATTCGACCGTCGCGCTCGACGCAGAAATGCGCCGACACCTTCTTGGTGGCCTGTTCGACCACCCAGGCGCTCCAGCAGGCGCCCGACTGGTTCGGGTTCTCCGGGGCGGCCGAGCCGACCGAATGGATGACGACACGGCGGACTGGCGTGTTGGCGCCGGTCTTGACCTTCAGATGACCTTTCAGCTCCATGGTTTTATCGTTGTCGGGGTACCAGGGCATCATACTCTCCTTGAAACGCTACTGTTGAAAGATCCCCAAGCGCGATCAGTCTACTGAGCGCTGTTCCGAACTCTGTTCCTCAGGTAACTATCGAGTGGCCCTCTCGCTTCTGTGACCATGACCGCCGAAAAACGCGCCGCCACGACCGTCATCCCGCCCGCCACGCCGCTGCGCGGCCGCGTCGCGCCGCCGGGCTCGAAGTCGATCACCAACCGCGCGCTGTTGCTGGCGGCGCTGGCCAGCGGCACGTCGCGGCTGAGCGGTGCGCTGAAGAGCGACGACACGCGCTACATGGCCGAGGCGCTGCGCGAGATGGGCGTGGCCATTGTCGAACCCGACGAGATCAGCTTCACCGTCACCAGCGACGGCAGGCTGCGCGCGCCCAAGGCGCCGCTGTTCCTCGGCAATGCCGGCACCGCGACGCGCTTCCTCACCGCCGCCGTCGCCAGCGTCGAGGGCAAGGTGGTGATCGACGGCGACCACCACATGCGCAAGCGGCCGATCGGCCCGCTGCTGACGGCGTTGCGCTCGCTGGGCGTCGACGCGCATGCCGCCACCGAGTGCCCGCCGGTCACCATTCGCGGCCATGGCCGTATGCCCGGCGGTCGCGTCGAGATCGACGCTGGCCTGTCGAGCCAGTACGTTTCTGCGCTGCTCATGGCGGCGCCGTTGTCCGCCGAACCTGTCGAGGTGGCGCTGATCGGCAAGGAGATCGGCGCGCGCGGCTATGTAGATCTCACGCTTGCCGCCATGGCCGCCTTCGGTGCTTCCGCAAAGCAGATCGGCGACGGCGTCTGGCGCGTCGAGCCCGGCGGCTATCGCGCCACCGACTACCTGATCGAGCCCGACGCCTCGGCCGCGACCTATCTGTGGGCCGCCGAGGTGCTGACCGGCGGTGCGATCGATCTCGGCGTGCCGTCCGGCGCCTTCACCCAGCCTGACGCGCAGGCGCTGTCGGTGATCCGCGCCTTCCCGCATCTGCCCGCGACGATCGACGGCTCGCAGATGCAGGACGCCGTGCCGACGCTGGCTGTGCTCGCCGCGTTCAACGCCACACCAGTGCGCTTCACCGGAATCGCCAATCTGCGCGTCAAGGAATGCGATCGCGTCTCGGCATTGGCGACGGGCCTCTCGGCGATCCGCCCCGGCCTCGGTCGCGAGGACGGCGACGACCTGCTCGTCGCGTCCGACCCGTCACTGGCTGGTCAAACGTTGCCCGCGCGCATCGACACCCGCGCCGACCACCGTATCGCCATGAGCTTCGCGCTGGCCGGGCTGAAGATCGGCGGCATCACCATCCTCGACCCCGACTGCGCGGCGAAGACGTACCCGGGCTATTGGCAGGCGCTGGAGTCGCTGGGCGTGCAGTTCGCGTAGCCGTTACTCCCTGTCCCCGCTTGCGGCAGGGCTGTCGCATTTGGCCGATTTGACTGGGCCTTACCTTCCCCCTCCGGGGGACGGTAAGTCCGACGTCCATATGCGATAGCCCTGCCACTTGCGGGGAGGAAGAAGAGTCAGCCCGCCAGGCGGTCCATGGCTTGCCGGAGGCGCGCGGTCGTCGCGACGGCGTCGTCGCGGCGTTCGCGTTGTTCGGCGACGACGTCTTCTGGCGCCTTGGACATGAACTGGGCGTTGCCGAGCTTGGCGTCGATCTTGGAGACTTCGCCGCCGAGCTTGCGGATTTCCTTCTCCAGCCGCGCGCGCTCGGCCTTGAGGTCGATCACGTCGGCGACCGGCAGTGCGTAGGTCGCTTCGCCCAGCACGAGCTGGAGCGCGCCCTTCGGCGCGGCGGCGTCGAGCTGGATGGTCTCGACGCGCGCCAGGCGTTCGATGGCGGCGCGGTGGCGATCGAGGCGCGCGCGGGTTTCGGCGTTGGTATCGCGCACCAGGAGGCTGAGCTTGGCGCCCGCCGGCACGTTGACTTCGCTGCGCGCGCTCCTGATGTCGGTGATCAGCTTCACCAGCCAGGTCATCTCCGCATCGGCCGCCGCGTCGGCGATCGCCGCCGGCAGCACCGACCAGGGCTGCTTCACGAGCTCACCCTTGCCGGCGCGCTGGTCGAGCTTGTCCCACAGCTCCTCGGTGATGAACGGCATGATCGGATGCAGCAGCTTCACGACCTCGGCCAGCACGAATCCGGTGACGGCGCGGGTCTCGGTCTTGGCGGCCTCGTCGTCGCCCGCCAGCACCGGCTTGGCGAGCTCGACATACCAGTCGCACACCGTGCCCCACACGAACTCGTAGAGCGCGGTAGCCGCCTCGTTGAAGCGGAACTCCTCCAGCGCCGTGTCGACCGCAGCGCCGCAGCGCGCCAGCTCGCCCAGCACCCACTTACTGAGCGTCTGCGTCGCGGACTTCGGATCGAAGCCCTCGACCACCGTCACGCCGTTCATCTGGCTGAAGCGCGTGGCGTTCCACAGCTTGGTGGCGAAGTTGCGATAGCCCTCGACGCGCGACGTCGCGAGCTTGATCGGACGGCCCATCGCCGCCAGCGCCGTCAGGGTGAAGCGCAGCGCATCTGCGCCGTACTTGTCGATCAGGTCGAGCGGGTCGATGACGTTGCCCTTGGACTTCGACATCTTCTGGCCGCGCTCGTCGGTCACCAGCGCGTGCAGGTAGACCGTGTGGAACGGCACGTCCTGCATGAAGTGCTGGCCCATCATCATCATGCGCGCGACCCAGAAGAACAGGATGTCCCAGCCGGTCACCAGCACGCTGGTCGGGTAGTACTTGCGCAGTTCAGGCGTCTCCTGCGGCCAGCCGAGCGTCGAGAACGGCCACAGCGCCGAGCTGAACCATGTGTCGAGCACGTCGGGGTCGCGCGTCAGCTCGACCTCGCGGCCGTGCTTGGCCCGCGCCGCCACACGCGCCTCCGACTCGGACATCTCGACGAAGACGTTGCCCTGGTTGTCGTACCAGGCCGGGATCTGGTGGCCCCACCAGAGCTGGCGCGAGACGCACCAGGGCTGGATGTTCTCCATCCAGCGGAAGAACTCGTCGCGCCCGCGCTCCGGCACGAACTTCACGGTGCCCTCGCGCGCGGCCTTGATCGGCGCCTTCGCCAGCTCGGCGGCGTTGACGTACCACTGCTCGGTCAGGAACGGCTCGATCGGCACACCGCCGCGATCACCGTACGGCACGGTGTGGGTGTGCGGCTCGATCTTCTCGATCAAGCCCAGCGCCTCGAGCTCGGCGACGAGCTTCTTGCGCGCCTCGAAGCGGTCGAGCCCGTGATACTTCTCGACCACGCCCGCCGCCGCGTCGGCCGGCAGGCCGGCGAGGAAGTCGGCGTTATCCTTCAGCACCAGCCGCGCGAAGCGGTCGAGCACGTTGACCTGTGGCAGCTTGTGGCGGCGGCCGACCTCGAAATCGTTGAAGTCGTGCGCCGGCGTGATCTTCACCGCGCCCGAGCCCTTCTCCGGGTCGGAGTACTCGTCGGCGACGATCGGGATCGAGCGCCCGGCCACCGGCAGGATGGCGCGCCGGCCGATCAGCCCCCGCCATTTGGGATCGTCGGCATGCACGGCGATCGCGGTGTCGCCCAGCATGGTCTCGGGCCGCGTCGTGGCGACGACGATGTGCTCGTCGGGCGCACCGCCCTCGATCGGGTAGCGGATGTACCACAGGCTGCCCTTGACCTCGCGCGGCTCCACCTCGAGGTCCGAGATCGCCGTGAGCATCTTGGGATCCCAGTTCACCAGGCGCTTGTCCTTGTAGATCAGGCCTCGCTTGTAGAGATCGACGAAGACCTTCAGCACCGCGGCCGACAGCCCCTCGTCCATCGTGAAGCGCTCGCGCCGCCAGTCGCACGAGGCGCCCAGCCGGCGCAGCTGGCGGGTGATGGTGCCGCCGGACTCGGCCTTCCACTCCCAGACCTTGGCGAGGAATTCGTCGCGATTGAGCAGCTGCTGGTTGGGGTTCTTGGGCGCCTGGCCCAGCGCCAAGCCAATGCCCTTCTCCTCGAGCTGGCGGGTGACGACCATCTGGGTGGCGATGCCGGCATGGTCGGTGCCCGGCTGCCACAAAGTGTCGTCGCCCTTCATGTGGCGCCAGCGGATCAGGATGTCCTGCAAGGTGTTGTTGAGCGCGTGGCCCATGTGCAGGGAGCCGGTGACGTTGGGCGGCGGAATGACGATGGAGTACGGCGGCTTGCCGGAATCGGGCTTGGCCGCGAAAACGCCGGTGCCTTCCCACTCGGCGTAACGGCGGGCCTCGATATCCTTGGGGTCGTACGTCTTGTCCAGCATCGCCTCGGAACCTCCAGAGGCGCTGGGGTTACAGCATTTTGGGCGGGGGTGGAAGGCGCTGGAACCCAGGCTCAACGCGGCTCCCGGGTGCGGGCGACCAATGCCTGACCTCGCACCTTTGACCACAACGAGGTCGCGCGGCTCACGACCCGGTCGATCCCGACGACGCGATGCGCCACGAGGCCCGGCAGCCGCAGCAATCCCCGGCTTTCCGCGTGCCGCACGGCGCGCTCGAACATCGCCGGCTCGACGCCAGGCCTCAGTTCGTATTCGTGCACGCTGCTGACCCTGGCCATGCCCGCCTCCATTGCGCCCGCCGCGACGCCTGGCGCAGTATTGTCGCATGTCGGGAGAGCGGCTGGCGCGAGCGGCGTTCTGGTGCGTCGCGGCGCTGATCGCGGCGTACCAGATCCTGCCGCCAAGCTATGACGGGCAGGACCACGCCCATCGCATCGTCATGCTGGCCGACCAGCTCCGCGCTGGCGCGCCCAGCCTGCTGATCGAGGATCGTGCCACCGGCAGCGTGCTGCCGATCTTCGTCTACTACAGCGTCCTGCCCTATCTGCCGTCGCTGCTGCTAAACCTCGCCGGCCTGCCCGCCTTCGTCGCGCTCAAGCTCGTCTTGGCGGCCGCGACGCTGGTGCTGGCGGCCGGCACGCGGGCACTGATCGAGTCGTTGCCGGACGAGCGGCGGCGTCCCGCCTATCTCGCCGGCGCGCTCTTCCTCAGCGCCAATGCCGTCTACGGCCTGTGGGTGATGCGCGCGGCGCTGGCCGAGATCTGGGTGTTCGCCCTCGTGCCCTGGGTCGTGGTCGCGCTGCTGCGCGGCCGGCGTTTGCTGCTCTTCGGCCTCCTGCTGACCCAGCTCTGCGCGCATCCCATCGTCTTCGGTCACGCGCTCGCGGCCACGCTGCTGGCGACGCTCGCCATCGCCCCACCTGATATGCGCCGCCTCGCCCGTGCCGGCCTGCCGGCGCTGCTGGCCGCGTTGGTCGTCTCCGCGCCGTTCTGGCTGCCGCAGATGCTGTGGAAGGATTACATCCTGGGCACGGCGGGCCTGCCGGTGCGTTTCGCCGACACGTTCTTCGCCGTCGCCGAGCTCGCACGGCCGCTTCACCCGCAGACGCTGGGCATCTGGCTACCCATCGCCGTGGCGCTGATGCTGGCGCTGGGCGGCCGACGCCAGCCGATGCGCGTCTGGCTCCTCGCCGCCGCCTTTGTCGTCACGCAGGCGATCCAGACGCGCCCCCTGTTCGCGCTGGCCGACGCCATCCCGCCGCTCGGCCAATCGCTGCTCGTCTGGCGGCTGATGTTCCCGGCCGCCTTCTTCGGTTTCGCCGCCCTCGCGCTCGGCTGGCCGACCGCGCGCGTCTGGTCATCGCACCTGCTGCACGGCCTGACGCTTCTCTCCGTCGCCGCCATGGCCGCCGTGATGGTCATCGACGCACCCGGCAGCCTCCGCTTCTGGTTCTCGGGCGCGGTCAACGACGATGTCGCGCGACGCCAATACGTCGGCACCGTGCACGGCTGGGCCGTGCGCGAATACGCGCCGAGCTACGCTCGCCTGGCCAACGCCTGCGACATCGAGCCCGCCGCGTTACAGGAGGTCGACATCGCCGCGATCCGCCACGGCGTGCGCGCCACCGCGCCGCACCTCTCGATCCGCGGCGCGCCGTTCGGCACAGTCACCTATTTGGCCGACGGTCGCGAGCTCGTTCCACGGGCCTGCGGCGACAACCTGCGGCTGGGGCCTTTACCCGCCGGCGCCGAGGTCCGCATGTCGCAGACGGGGCTCGACCGGCTCCTGGTGCTGCGCCTGCTCGTCATCGTTGCGCTCTGCGGCGTGCTTGCGGCGGCCACGATTGTGCGGCGACGCCCTCCAACAACGCAGTAACGTAAGTCTAACACCAACAGTGAAGGCTACTGCGCCGCGATCGCCAGCGCCGACGGCGCTTGCGTCTTGGGCAGCGTGACCACCGCGCGCAAGCCTTGCCCGTCGGTGCGATTCTCGAGCCTGATGTCGCCACCATGCGCGCGGATGGCGTCGCGGGCGATAGCGAGGCCCAGGCCGGCGCCACCGGTGTCGCGGTTGCGCGATTCCTCCAGGCGCACGAAGGGCGCGAAGACGCGGTCGAGCTGATCCTGCGGGATGCCCGGGCCGCGGTCGGCGACCGCGATCTCGATCGAATCGGCGCGCTCGCCGAGCGTGATCTCAGCCTCACCGCCATACGCCACGGCGTTGTCGACCAGATTGTCGAGCGCGCGGCGCACGGCGCCGGCGTGGCACTCCAGCACGACGTGGCTCGGCCCCTCGTAGCGCACGGTCTTGCCCGCGTCGGCGGCGTCCTCGCTCAGGCCCAGCAGCAGGGCCGCGATGTTCACCGGCCCGCGCGGGCCGCGCGCGGCATCCTCGCGCGACCACGCCAGGGTCTCACCGACGATCTGCTCCATCTGGCGGATGTCGGCGAGGATCTTGTTGCGCGTCTCCGCGTCCTCAACCAGCTCGGCGCGCAGGCGAAGCCGCGTTAGCGGCGTGCGCAAGTCGTGCGAGATCGCCGCGACCATGCGGGTGCGATCCTCGACGAAGCGCGACACGCGCTCGCTCATACGATTCAGCGACTGGGCGATGGTGCGCACCTCGAGCGGGCCGGATTCCGGCACCGGCGTGGCGTCGCGATGCAGACCCAGATGCTCGGCCGAGGCCGCCAGCTTACGCAGCGGGCGCACCAGGCGGCGCGCTGCCACCCAGGAGATGACGCCGATGACGATCAGCGCCAGCGCCAGCCAGAAGATCAGCGCCAGCGGCCCGTCGATGAACGGCGCGTTGTCGAGGCCGCGCACGATCAGCCAGCCGTCGGGCCGCACCTGTACGGCGATCTCGAAATTGCCGGTCAGCACCCATTCGCGCCAGGGCGCCGGGCGGCCTGGCTCGCCAGCCTGCGGTGGGCGGCCGCCGCCCATCTGCGGCCCGGGCGGTTGCGGCACGGCTTGTTGCTGCAGATCCTCGGCCGGCACGGTGATCACGCGCGGGCGCGCGAAGCGCGGCACCGCCCCCTCGCGGCGGCGCACCTCGACGCGCACCTCGCGGCCTTTGAGCAGCTGCGACAGCCGCACCGCGAGGTAGCGCTCCAGCCGGTCGTTGGGCGTGGCGGGTGCCGTGTCGGGTGCGCGTTCGCGCCACTCGAAGCGCAGCAGGTGTGCGACGTCCGAGGCGCGCGCCGCTTCGAGCGGCGTCGGCTTGGTGCCGGCCTCGATGCGGGTGACCGCGTTGATCACTTCCTGCACAACCCAGCGCGGCGAATAGGCGTGCACCTCTGGATCGCGGACCACATAGGCGGCCAGCAAGGTCACCGCCTGCACGGCGACGATCGACAGCACGACGACCAGCGCGATGTAGGGCGCCAGCCGGTCGGGGCCGCGCAGCAGGCGCTGGATCAGGCTCACGGCGTCGCCTCACCGCCGGCGCGCGTCACCGCCGGCGTGAAGATGTAGCCGTCGCCGCGCACCGTCTTGATGTAGGTCGGCTCGGCCGGGTTGGGCTCGATGCGCCGGCGCAGGCGGCTGATCTGCACGTCGATGCTGCGATCGAGCACGTTGGCGGCGCGGCCATGGGCGATGTCGAGGAGCTGGTCGCGATTGAGGACGCGCTGCGGCCGCTCGAGGAAAGCCAGCAGCAGGTCGAACTCGCTGCTGCCCAGCGGCACCAGCGCGCCGTCGGGCCCGACGAGCGTGCGCTTGGCGGCGTCGAGCGACCAACCCTCGAAGCCGTAGACCGGCGGCGCCGCCTCGTCGTCCTCGGCCGAGACGCTGACGCGACGCAGCACGGCGCGGATGCGTGCCAGGAGCTCGCGCGGGTTGAACGGCTTGACCACGTAGTCGTCGGCGCCAAGCTCGAGCCCGATGATGCGGTCGGTGTCCTCCGACATCGCGGTGACCAGGATGATCGGCGTCGGGCCGTGCTCGCGGATCCTGCGGCTGAGCGCCAGGCCGTCCTCGCCCGGCAACATGATGTCGACCAGCGCCAGGTCGACCCGCGCGTTGGTCAAGGCCTGCATGGCCTGGCGCGCGTCGGGCACCGCGCTGACCCTGAAGCCGTTGCGCGTCATGAAGCCCGACAGCAGCGAGCGGATCTCGCGGTCGTCGTCGACGATCAGAAGATGCGGGGTACGTGCCACTGAGATGGGCTCCTGTCCGGCGAAGGCCGGGTGATTCCCTTGCCAGAATTATAAGGCATTACGAGGGGCTGGCGGCAGGCCCGCGTCGGCGGCGGCAACCGGCTGTTACACTCCGTCAATCCCCGGTCACCTTCGCCGGGCCTATGCTGCCTATATGGCTGGTCATCGGCGACACGCCGCCCTCTCGGAAAGGACCACCGTCCATGCTCAACCGTAAGACAATGATGGCCGCCGCGATCGCCGGCTTCGCGCTGGTCGGCTCGGCCGTCGCCCTCGCCCAGACGCCGCCGACCACGCCCACGCCGCCGGACCGCGACGCCATGCGCTTGCAGATGCGCGCCAATATGTGCGCCGAGGCCCCCGCCCGGCTGGCCGGCCGCATCGCCTACGCCGAGGTCAAGCCTGGCATCACGGACGCGCAGAAGGGCGCCTGGCAGACCTTCGCCACGGAGGCGCGCGCCGCCGCCCAGCCGATGCTGAAGCTGTGCGACACGCCGCCGGCCAACACCAGGGGCGACGCCGCCGCCGAGCTGGCGCAGCGCGAGCGCTTCCTGACGGCCTCGCTGGAGAGTACCAAGGCGATGCGCGCCGCGGTCGAGAAGCTCACGCCTGTGCTGACCGCCGACCAGCGCACCAAGCTGGCCGAGGTGGTACGCATGAGCGGCCGCGGCGGCATGTATCGCCACGGCGGCATGCATCAGCATGGCGGCATGCATCAGCATGGCGGACACGGCATGCCGCCGACTAACACCCCGGCGCCGACCAAGTAGGCGTCCACGCCCCCTCGAAACGCGAACGGCCGCCGGTCACCCCGGCGGCCGTTTCGATTCCATCTGTCGCGATGCGCGAGACGACGAGACTACCGCCGCGCGGGGCGCTTGGCCTCGCTTTTGAGTTGCTTTTCGACCATGGCGGGCAAGTTCTTGTCCATCCATTCCCGCAGCATGGGTCGCAGCATCTCGCGCACGAGATCCTCGACGCTCTTGCCGCCGCTGGCCGTCGGCGCCGTCTCCGCAGGCGCGGCCACGGCGGCTGGCGCCGCGTCGGCGGCGGCCGAGGCATTGGCGCGGGCCTCACGCTTGGACGGCGGCGATACGGTTGTGGCGTTCGCCGATGGGCTGGGTGGCGCAGTCACCACCGGGGGGATGGTGGAGATCGAGGGCGTCGCCGGCTGCGGCGATGGCGGCGCACTGACGACGGTCGGCTGCGGTTCGTCGATGTCCATCACCACCGTCTTGGCCGGCGAGGGGATCGGCGCGATGCCGGGCTGCGCGGGCGGGCGCGGCTCCTCGACCTCGCGTTTTGCCGCGAGCGGCTCGACGGGCACCGGCGCCGCCTCCGCGGGGCGCATGGCGGGCCGCACCGGCGGCGGCTCCTCGATCAGATCGGTCAACAGCAGCACGTCGTCGTCGTCCGACGCGGCGGCGGTCGCAGCAACGATCGATGGCGAGCGCGGTGGCGCGGGCGGTATGGGCCGCAGCGGCGGCATCACCGCCGTGCCCGGATTCGCGGCGGCGCGGGCCTCATCATCCGCGATGATCTTGCGGATGGACGCCAGGATATCGTCCATCGACGGGTCGTTCTGGGGTTTGCTGTCGCTCATGGGCTTGTTCCCCGTTCTTCTACGCGGCGGTGAACCGGCGCGTTACTTGATGCTCGTGCCGATCCAGACATCGCGCACGTTCTTGTAGTTCCGTTCCTCGTCGTAGTACTCCACCGGCAGCGCCAAGCCGCGCGCGGTGAGCTGGCCGGTAGCCGACAGCAGCGTGTAGTGGCCGACCACGACGTCGCGCTGCGCCGCCACCAGCTGCACCTGGGCGTTGAGCAGCTCTTGCTCGGCGTTGAGCACGTCGAGCGTGGTACGCGAGCCGACCTGCGCCTCCTGGCGCACGCCCTCCAACGCCACGCCGGCGGCGCGGATCTGGGCGCTGATCGACGCCACACGGGCGCGCGCCGATTCGTACTGGCGGAAGGCGCGCACAGCGGTCTCCGCCGCCAGTCGCCGCGCGCCGTCGAGCTCAGCCAGGCGCTGGCCCACCGTCTGCTTGGCGGCGCGCACGCGACTGTGCTCGGCGCCGTTCTGGAAGATCGGCACCGAGGCCTGGACCTGGATCGACTTGGTGTCGATACGATCGCCCCGGATCTGCTGATCGTAGTTGCGGGTCCACGAGCCCACGAGGTTGATGGTCGGCAAGAGATCACCGAAGGCGTTCTCAACGCCGTACTCGGCGCTGCGCACGCGATGCCAGGCGGCGATGGCGCCCGGTGCGCGCTCCTGCCCGGCGGTGATCGCCGCGTCCTCGGTCGGCGGCACGCTGCCGAGCAGTGGCGGCGCCTCCAACCGGCCCGGCGCCATGCCGACGACCCGGATATAGGCGGCGCGCGAATTGGCCGCCTGCGCCTCGGCCGCGATCAGGTCGGCGCGCGTGCCTTCGAGCCGCGATTCGGCCTGGGCGACATCGGTGCGGGTGAGCTCGCCGACGCGGAAGCGCGCCTGCGTCGCCACCAGCTGCTGGTTCAGCACATTGACGTTGTTGCGCCGCAACTCGACCGTGGCGAGGTCGCGCACATAGTCGCTGTAGGCGGTCACGGTGGTCAGCAGGGTTGACTGCTCGCGGTCGAGCAGCACGGCACGTTCGGCCTGTACGTCAGACTCAGCGCCGCGCGTGCCAGCCAGGGTCTTGCCGCCGCGAAACAGCGGCTGGGCGACGGTCAAGCCGAATTGGCGCTGCGTCAGCTCCTGCTGGCCGATGGCCCGGGTCGTGCTGTTGAGCTCGGCGCGGCCGACGGCCGTGGTGGCGCGGATCTGCGGCCGCCAGTTGGCGACCTGCTGCGCCACCGTTTCGTCGACGCCACGCAGCCGCGCGCGCTGGGCGAGCAGATCGGGATTGGAGTTGTAGGCGCCGACCAGCGCCTGGCGCAGTGTCTGAGCCTCGGCCGGGACGACGCTTGCGAGCGCGCCGACAACGGCGAGCAAAGCCAGACGCGTACGCATCACGATACCCTCATGGCCGGACCCGCCGCCCCTCCACGTATCGACCAAGACCATTCATCGATACTACCACTAGGGGTCAATCAGCAGGTAGCGACTTTATCTCGTTGGCGATTCTGCCTCGGAGTATAGCGGCGCCATTCTATATTAACAACGTTCATATAGACCGGATACGCAGCGATACAGAATCAGAAGACGAAGGCCCTCGGCTTCTCGAAGCCTGGCAGCAAGGGCGAACCGGCATCGAAGATCGGTCGGCTCGAAAAGACGCCCTGGACCTTGCGGCCCAGCCTGACCTGCCCGGTACGGCCCGGCACGTCGCCGACGACCACGGCGATCAGCCGGCCCTCGTCGGCCAACTGCTTGATCAGCACCTCGGGGATCGCGGGCACCGAGCCCTCGATCAGGATGATGTCGTAACCGCTCTTGGCCGGCGCCCCATCGGCCAGCGCGCCCTCGACGACGCTGGCGTTGCTGGCATTCAGAGCGGCGAAATTGGCACGGGCTTCGGCGGCGAGGCGCGGCTCGCATTCCAGCGCCACGACCGATCGGACCAGGCGGGCCAACGCGGCGGCGCCGTAGCCGGTGCCACCGCCGACCACGAGGGCGCTGTCCTGGGCCGTCGGCTGCAGCAACTGCAGCATGCGTGCCAGCAGCATGGGCTCGACCAGGTAGCGGCCGCCGCCCAATGGCACGGCTTCGTCGCTATAGGCTACCGCGCGGCGTTCGGCGGGCACGAACCGCTCGCGCGGCAGGTCGGCGAAGACCTGCAGCACGTCGGCCGCCAGCACGCCGTTGGGCCGCAACTGGCCGTCGATCATGTTGCGGCGGGCGATGGTGTAGTCGGCGGACATCGGCAACTCGGAGCGTCTCTTGGGGCGCGCTGGTTATAGACACGCGAGGGCCATGCCGGCAACGTCCCGGCCATGACGAAACTGCTGCGACCCGCCGACGGGAGCCTGCACGACGCGCTGCCGCGCGCCGATCAACCGGCCGATCGACGTACCGACGGGCTATTGCCAGTTCCCCAAGGAGATCCTGCGGCCGCCGCGATCTTTGGCCGAACGCGTCTACAAGAACATCCAGCGCTGGAGCGTTCATCCGCGCGGTGGGCATTTCGCCGCGTTGGAACCGACCGAGACTCTGGCACCCTAAGCCCAGGCCTTCTTCCGTCTGCTGCGGCGTTGAGCGAGGTACGCGCCCGCCATGCGGCTGGTTGGCGTTGCCCGCCGGGTGAACCAGCGTTTATATCGTCACCATGACCGCCTCGATCCGCATCGACCCCGCCACTGGGCACAAGCTGTTCAACACCCGCGCCGCCAAGGCGACGGAGAAGATCGCCGGCAAAGGCTATTCGCCCGTGGCCGATTTGGCCCTGAAGACCCTGCCCGAGCCGCCGCCGGGCGCGAAGTTCAACGCCGAGGAACAGGCGAAGTACCGCGCCAACAAGGAGGCGCGCCGCGGCGCCGCCGACTACATGGCGATGGACGGTGAGTTCGCGAAGTACCTGGAGGACGCCTACTCCGCGCCGCCGGTGGCGCGCGCGGCGCTCACCGACGATTGTGAGGTCCTGGTGATCGGCGCCGGCTTCGGCGCGCTGGTGCTCTGGTACAAGCTCAAGGCCGCGGGCTTCACCGATGTGCGCTTCTGCGAGAAGGGTGGCGATGTCGGCGGCACCTGGTACTGGAACCGCTATCCTGGCATCGCCTGCGACGTCGAATCCTACTCCTACCTGCCGCTCCTGGAGGAGATGGGCTACTACCCCACGATGAAGTTCGCCTCGGGATTCGAGATCCTCGAATACTGCCAGGCGATGGCCGAGCGCTACGGTTTCTACGATCGCTGCCTGTTCCACACCACGGTCAAGCGCACTACCTGGGACGAGGCCGCGGCGCGCTGGACGATCGAGACCGATCGCGGCGATCGCATGCGCGCGCGCTACGTCGTGCTGGCCAACGGTATCCTCACCACGCCCAAGCTGGCGCGCATCGAGGGCATGGAGAGCTTCGCCGGCAAGGCCTTCCACACCTCGCGCTGGGACTACAATTACGACCTGGCGGGCAAGCGCGTCGGCATCATCGGCACCGGCGCCACCGCCGTGCAGGTGATCCCCGAGATCGCCAAGGTGGTGAAGGAGCTCTACGTCTTCCAGCGTACGCCCTCGACCATCGACGTTCGCGACCAGCGCGCCACGACACAGGAGGAGATCGAGACCTGGTCGAAGGAGCCGGGCTGGGCCAAGGCGCGACGCGAGCGCCTGGCCACGATCTCCTCGGGCCGTACCGCGTTGCAGGGCAACGACGATTTCCTCGCCGGCCGCGTCGCGCAGGTGAAGGAACGCAAGGTCTACGAGCGCCAGCTCTCGCCGCAGGAAATGATCCAGGCGCAGCTCAACACCAACTTCCGCATCATGGAGCAGATCCGCGCGCGCGTGGATCAAGTGGTGAAGGATCCCAAGACTGCCGCCGCGCTGAAGCCCTACTACCCCTATGGCTGCAAGCGCCCGACCTTCCACGACGAGTACCTGCCGAGCTTCAACCTGCCGCATGTGCATCTGATCGACACCGCGCCGCTTGGCGTCAGCAAGATCACGCCCAAGGGCGTCGTGCACGATGGCGTGGAGTACGAGCTGGACGCGCTGATCTACGCCACCGGCTTCGAGTGGATGGCGACCGGCACGTTCAACATGATCGTCGGCCGCGAGGGCCGCACCTTGCGCGACAAGTGGCGCGGCGAAGGCGTGCGGACCTTCCTCGGCCTGCACAGCCAGGGATTCCCCAACATGTTCATCATGTCGGGTCCGCAGGGCGGCGGCGGCCAGTTCAACTTCACGCGTGGCCTGGAGGTTCACACCGACTACGTCGTGTGGATGCTGCGCACGATGCAGGAGCGCGGCGCGACGATCGTCGACGTCAAGAAGGACCCCGAAGTCGCCTACGCCCAGCACTGTCGCGAAGCCGACATCATGTCTGCGCCGCTGCGCGACTGCCTGAGCTACTACAACGGCGACGGCAACGCCGAGCCCGGCAGCCTCGCCTATTACGGCGGCCCGGCGAAATGGAACCGCCTGCGCACCGAGGCGCAGGCGTCTCTGGAGCCGTATGTGTTCGAGGGGCTGCGGGCATAAAGGCTGGGGGCGCGCCACTCCAGCGGCGCGCTCGTTGCTGCCACGCGCCACTGGAGTGGCGCGCCCCGACCTTCACACCGCCGGGCTCGTGCCGCCGTCGACGTTGATCGCGACTCCGGTGACATACGAGCCCGCGTCCGAGGCCAGGAAG